>Ga0222714_10000199_pt1:0-67500 | contig 71548 bp, 72 predicted proteins | sample C33_3DmetaG_FD_165048 | JGI IMG/M metagenome (GOLD analysis project Ga0222714, IMG submission 165048) | Estuarine water microbial communities from San Francisco Bay, California, United States - C33_3D | ecosystem: Environmental > Aquatic > Marine > Unclassified | place: USA: California...
GTTTTCGATTTTGTTGAACGTATTTTCTTAAACCAATAATTAAGCTTGCCTTTTTAATTTCTTTTGTCAGCACCAAATTAACTTCTAATTTTGAAATTACTTCTTTTATTAAATTAAAAAAATAAAAAATTTTGATTAAATTATCAAATTGATAACTTAATCAAAAAATTAATAAACATTTATTGTTATAAAATAGAAAATTACTTTTTTCTATTTTGACATAGTAACAAGTTTATTAAAAGTTGATGAATCAACAACAGCTATTTGAGCTAACATTTTTCTGTTTAAATCAATATTTGATTTTTTAAAATTATGAATCAAACGACTGTAAGATAAACCATTAGATCTAGATGCTGCATTTATTCTAGTAATCCAAAGTCGACGAAACATTCTTTTCTTTTGTTTTCTACCAGCATAAGAATATCTTAGGGCTTTCATAACTTGCTGATTAGCAATTCTGAAAAGTCTTGAATGTGCACCCCGATAACCTTTAGCTAATTGTAATATTTTATTGCGACGTTTACGAGCAACATTTCCTCTTTTAACTCTAACCATTTTTAGTTTTAATAAGGTAACATTAATTTAATATTTTTACTATCACTACTAGTTACACATAGATTTTGTGATAATTTTCTTTTCTGAGTATTCGATTTTTTTCGTAATAAATGCCCTTTATAAGCATGACGACGTAAAAAATTTCCAGCCCCTGTTTTTTTATAACGTTTATATGCTGATTTTTGAGTTTTTAATTTAGGCATAATAGTTTGAATTTTTTAATAAAAGTATAAATGTAAAGATATGTTTTGTAAAATGTTACAAAATATTTAATTGGACTTAAATTTATGTTTTATACAAATTTTTATACTTTTAGTACGTAATAAATTATTAAAAATATATTATGAAATTGTATTATTTTTGTCAACAAAGAATGATTAAGGTTATTTTAACTCAATTCTTGACAATAATAGTTATATTTTTTTAGTAAAAGTAATAAAAATCAAACCAGAATTTTTTTAAATATAACCAATTATCAATAAAATATTAATAATTTTTGTATTTCCAAGTGAACGATAAAATATTGATAATAATACCAAAAAATAAATAAAATTTTATATTTAATGTTCCTCAATTTGTCCATTTCGTTTGATAAATGGACAAATTGAGGAACATTAAATAATTTACTTAACTTTTTTAATAAATCAAGAAATTATTTTTATTTCTCATCTTTAATTTCTTTTAATTCTTCTAATGCAAAATTATTAGTGTTTGTCCCACTATAATTAACACTTTCAAAACGTACTAAAGCTGGATATCTAACTCCACTTTGATCAACTGTTGCTACTGTACCAACCTGATTATACCAATAAGACTCTTGTCTAAGAATTCGTACTTTTGAACCACGACTAACCATAAAATCGTTTTATTCCTAAATTAAGTTACTATTATAATTATATACTTTATTATAAAGAATAAAACATTAAAATTTTAAATATATTCCTAAAGAGTTTTAGTTGTTTTGAGAATTTTTACTCTGTTATAATTATCAGTAAAAATATTAATAAAAATATACAAAAAATCGAGAAAAAATGAGTAGAAACACAGTCCGAAACATTTTAATAGGAATTATTTTAATAGGTAGTATAAGTGTTGGTGTAAAAAAATTTAATTTATTAGGGTTTGAAAGTCCTGAAACAATCCGTAACACCGCGCAATTAAATCAAAATATGGTTAGTTCACGAATGACTTACGGTCGTTTCTTAGAATATTTAGAAATGGGATGGGTTAAGCAAGTAGATTTATATGATAATAGTCGTAACGCAATTATTCAAGCTTCTAGTCCAGAATTAGGAAATCGACCTCAAACAATTAGAGTAGAAATTCCAGTAGGTGCTTCACAATTAATTCAAAAATTGAAAGAATATAATATTGATTTTGATGCACATCCTGCAGAAAGAAAAAATTTATTTATAAATATTGCAAGTAATTTACTACTACCAATATTATTTATAACTGGTTTAGTTTATTTTTTCCAAAATTCAGAAAATTTTGGTGGAGGTTCCGGTCAATCACCTATGAGTTTAGGCAAATCAACTGCTAGATTTGAGCGCCGTCCTGATACAGGAGTAGGATTTGCGGATATCGCCGGAATTGACGAAGCAAAAGCTGAGTTTGAAGAAATTGTATCATTCTTAAAAGAGCCTGAAAAATATACAATTGTTGGTGCAAAAATCCCTAAAGGTATCTTATTAGTAGGTCCTCCAGGTACAGGTAAAACATTATTAGCAAAAGCAATTGCTAATGAAGCAGATGTACCATTTTTCAGTGTAGCAGGTTCAGAGTTTGTCGAAATGTTTATTGGTATTGGTGCTGCTCGAGTTCGTGATTTATTTAAAAAAGCATCTGAAAATGCTCCATGTATTGTTTTCATTGATGAAATTGATGCTGTTGGACGTGAACGAGGAGCAGGTGTTGGTGGTGGTAATGATGAAAGAGAACAAACTTTAAACCAACTATTAACCGAAATGGATGGATTTAAAGAAAATAAAGGTGTAATTGTTGTTGGTGCAACTAACCGAGTTGATATTTTAGATGCAGCATTATTAAGACCAGGACGGTTTGATCGACAAGTTACGGTTAATTTACCTGACAGATTAGGCCGAGTTGGAATTTTAAAAGTACACGCTAGAAATAAACCTTTAAGTGAAGATGTATCATTAGTACAATTAGCAAATCGAACTCCAGGATTTTCAGGAGCAGATTTAGCAAACCTTTTAAATGAAGCCGCAATTCTAGCTACTCGCTATAAAAAATCAAGTATCACAAAAAATGAAGTAAACGAAGCTGCTGACAGAATTATTGGAGGTATTGCTGGAACTCCACTTGAAGATACAAAAAATAAAAGACTTATTGCTTATCATGAAGTAGGGCACGCTATTACTGGCTCAGTTTTAAAATCACATGATGAAGTAGAAAAAATTACATTAACTCCTAGAGGCGCAGCTAAAGGTTTAACATGGTTTACACCTGAAGAAGATCAAAGTTTATTATCTCGTTCGGCATTATTAGCAAGAATTATTGCAACTCTAGGTGGTCGAGCAGCTGAACAAGTAGTATTTGGAGATCCAGAAGTTACTACAGGAGCAAGCAGTGATTTACAACAAGTTACTAACTTAGCTCGCCAAATGGTAACAAGATTCGGTATGTCTAATATAGGTCCTATGGCTCTAGAAGATGAAAATACTGGACAAGTTTTCCTTGGTGGTAATATGTCAGAAGGCTCTGAATATGCAGAAAATATCGCAGACCGAATAGATGATGAAGTTTGTAAAATTATCGATTATTGTGAGAAAAAAGCTATTGAAATTGTTTCTGATAATCGTGTAATTATTGATTTAATTGTTGAAAAATTATTAGATGTTGAGACGATGGATGGCGAAGAATTCCGTCAACTTTTAAGTACTTATACAGTATTGCCTACTAAAAATGCTCCGTATATGTCAAAATTTAATTAATTGCGAGTTTCAAAATAATTAAATTAAAATATATTGCTATATATCCTTTCTAAAGATAAAATAGATTTAGAATATATAAAAATAAAACTTCAATCAATTTGATTGAAGTTTTTTATTCAAATTTAATTATCAATTAGTTCAAGTATATCAAGATTAGGTTAAGTCTATGGCAAAAAAAAGTATGATTGAACGCGAAAAAAAGCGTATCAAATTAACTAATAAATACAGAATAAAACGTGAGAGTTTATTAAAACAATATCAAACGACTCAAGATTTTAATTTAAAACTAGAAATCCATTCAAAAATTCAGAAATTACCACGTAATAGTTCTAAAATTCGTATAAGAAACCGTTGTTGGAAAACTGGACGTCCTCGCGGTTATTTCCGGGATTTTGGTATTTCACGTCATGTCTTAAGAGAAATGGGTCACCAATGTTTATTACCTGGTGTAACAAAATCAAGTTGGTAAATTACTGTATAGATTAAAATTAAACTTTTTTAATTTTAATCTATAAACTATTCAATTTTTTCTTTACAAATTTTGACATTCCTTAGAATCAAAACAGTTAAAATTTTTTCATTATAAATAATAAATAAAAATTAAGGAATATATCATGATTTATGATTCTCAAGTATATACAGCATTAGCAATTGCTGTAGTTGCGGCACTTTTAGCAATTCGTTTAGGTGCAACCTTAAATAATAATTAATAAATTTTGAAATGTTTAAATTTCTAAATAGAAAAAATTTAATTTTTTCTATTTAAAACAGTTAGTAATTATTATTTTAATATTTAAAACAATCTAATATTAACTAACTTGTAAATTTAAATTAGCATAACATTACTTATTCTTTCACAATTTTTATAAAAATAAATTTTTATTTATTAACATGAGAAATCTACTTTAATTATTAATAAGATAATACCTCAACTATATTTTTAAAATAGAGTAAAAATTTAATAAGATAAATTTTTCTAATATAAAAATAAAATTTTTAATTTAATAACAAATTATGGTAGCACAAGACTTAAAAAAATTTAATACACCTGTATTTCCTTTTACGGCGATTGTAGGACAAGAAGAAATGAAATTAGCCTTACAATTAAATGTAATTGATCCGAAGATTGGTGGTGTTATGATTATGGGAGATCGTGGCACAGGAAAATCAACAACAATTCGTGCAATAGCTGATTTATTACCCGAAATTGAAGTAGTTAAAGATGACCCATTTAATTCACACAAATCAGATTTAGATTTAATGGGAAATGAAGTAAAACAGGCAATTTTAAATGGAGAAACTATAGAAACAGAATTTATTAAAATTCCGATGGTTGATCTTCCATTAGGTGCCACAGAAGATAGAGTTTGTGGAACTATTGATATTGAAAAAGCTTTAACTGATGGGGTAAAAGCTTTTGAACCAGGATTATTAGCAAAAGCAAATAGAGGTTTACTATACGTTGATGAAGTTAATTTATTAGATGATCATTTAGTGGATATTTTATTAGACTCAGCAGCTTCTGGTTGGAATACAGTAGAACGTGAAGGTATTTCTGTGCGTCATCCAGCAAGATTTGTTTTAGTTGGATCAGGTAACCCTGAAGAAGGTGAATTACGCCCACAATTATTAGATCGTTTTGGTATGCATGCAGAAATTCGTACTGTAAAAGATCCGTTACTTCGAGTAAAAGTAGTAGAAGAAAGAACATCGTTTGATCAAACCCCTCAAACTTGGTTAGATAATTATGCTCCACAACAACAAAAATTACGCGAACGTATTGTAACTGCTCAAAAATTATTACCAACAGTTGAATTGGATTACGAGTTAAGAGTTAAAATATCAGAAGTATGTAGTCGTTTAGATGTTGATGGTTTACGAGGTGATATTGTAACAAATCGAGCAGCAAAAGCACATGCAGCATACGATAATCGGACTAAAGTTACCGTAGCTGATATTGAAAAAATTATTACATTATGTTTACGCCATCGTTTAAGAAAAGATCCTTTAGAATCTATTGATTCTGGTGACAAAGTATCAAAAGTTTTCAAAGAAGTTTTTGAAATTGAAGATTAATAAATCTATATTCTAATAATTAACAATTTAAATAATATTCCTAATTTTTATGTTAAAGTTACTTTGGTTAATATTAAGTGGATTTTTAATTTTTATAATTTTTCTTAGAGCTCCTCAAAATACAGGTTTTGCTAGTTTTGCTACAAAAAGTAATTTATTAGGATCACCGAGTTCTGCTGAAAAATTTTTAAATAATTTAACAGCAATCTGTATTGTAGGGTATGTAGTAATTGCAATAAAGTTTAATTTTAACACTATATAGTTAAAAAATATCAGAAATACTGAAGGTGTTGGGTCAGATAATATTAAAAGAAATAAATAAACCCAACACTTTTCAGAAAATGTTTTTTAGTTTAAAAACGGGACCGACGAGACTCGAACTCGCAACTTCCGCCGTGACAGGGCGGTGCTCTAACCAATTGAACTACGATCCCAATAGAAAAATTATATATACCAACAGAATATAAAAAATTAATATAAATGTCAATTTTTTAATTTATATTAATACAGGAGAAACAGGGATTCGAACCCTGGGTACAAAAAATTGTACGATAGATTAGCAATCTATTGCTTTCGACCACTCAGCCATTTCTCCTAGATTAATATAATTTAGTTAATAAAAAAGTTAGTAAATGGCTCTGGTGGGATTTGAACCTACGACCTTGGGCTTATGAGTCCCCTGCTCTAACCACTGAGCTACAGAGCCTTATACTACCTAAATATAATATTATTGTAGCATGAAACAATATTTTCGTGTAAAGTATTTATAGATTATGTTTAATATTTAATATATTTAAATTATATAAATCTTTGAAAAATATTCAATGTATAATAATCAAAATATAAACTTTTATAAATTCTAATTTTTAATTATGAATAATTTTTGGACTAATATCGTACGTTACCCACGTTTTTTTATAAGTAGTTTAATAGGTTTAATTTTAGTGATTTTAACACCTATTAGGAATTTATTTAAAAATCCAAAATTAAGAGTATTTTTAGTAGCATTTATTATAATATTTTTTATAACCTTATATAATATTCTTATAAATATGATAGGTTTATAAACTTTTTACTCTTTAACTAATAAAATAAAATAATGTCTAAAAGAAGATCAATAATAATACGTGGAACTGCTCGTAATATTAAAGCTAAAAAAACCGGAGCTTTTGCTTTATTAGATACCTTAGTAAGAAATAATACACGATATATTTTCGGTTATCCGGGAGGAGCTATATTACCAATATATGATGAATTATTTTTTTGGGAAAGTCGAAATGCTATACAACATATATTAACGAGACATGAACAAGGTGCAATTCATGCAGCAGATTCATACGCTCGAGTTACCGGTCAAGTAGGAGTATGTTTTGCTACCTCAGGCCCAGGAGCAACAAATCTAGTAACAGGAATTGCAAATGCTCAATTAGATTCAATACCATTACTTGTAATCACCGGACAAGTTAATAGAAATTTTTTAGGAACAGATGCTTTCCAAGAAACTGATGTTTTTGGCATTACATTACCTATAGTAAAACATTCTTATAAAGTAACAAATGCAGATGAAATGTGTGAAATTATTTCAGAAGCATTATATATTGCTAAAAATGGTCGGCCTGGCCCTGTTTTAGTAGATATTCCAAAAGATGTAGGGTCTGAAATAATAAGTACTTATGAAAACACATCACAAAACACTATTAATAATTTTATTGGCTATCGTTTTCAATATAAAATTTCGAAGAAACTAATTTTTAATGTTTTAAAAGCTCTTAGAGTATCAGAAAGACCATTGTTATATGTGGGTGGAGGAGTAATTTCTTCAAATGCATATAGAGAAATTTTTATATTAGCTCATGTTTTTGCAATTCCAATAACTACAACCTTAATGGGCAAAGGTGCATTTCCTGAACGTGATCCTTTATCAGTTGGAATGTTAGGTATGCATGGAACAGCTTATGCTAATTTTGCAGTAAGTGAATGTGATTTACTAATTGCTGTAGGAGCCCGATTTGATGATCGAGTAACAGGGAAATTAGATTTATTTGCAAGTTGTGCAAAAATTCTTCACTTTGATATTGATCCAGCTGAAATTGGAAAAAATAAAATTGCAGATTTAGCAATTCTAGGTGATGTTAAAAAAGTTCTTCAAGAAATCCTATTAACGCATAAATGGGATTGGGAATATTCACAAATACCAACAAAACGTGATGAATGGTTAGAAAATATCTATAAATGGAGAAAAGCATATCCATTAATAATTCCTACAAAACCAAATAAGTTGTTACCACAGCAAGTTATTAATAAAATAGGTAAAACACATAAAACAGCTTTATTTACAACGGATGTTGGACAACATCAAATGTGGGCAGCACAATTTATAAAATGTGGTCCAAGACGCTGGTCGTCTAGTGCTGGATTAGGAACTATGGGATTTGGTTTACCAGCAGCTATCGGAGCACAATTAGCATTTCCAAATCGCCAAGTTGTTTGTATTTCAGGTGATTCCAGTATACAAATGTGTATACAAGAATTAGGAACTATTGCTCAATATAATCTACCTATTCGTTTAATGATTATTAATAATCATTATCAAGGCATGGTAAGACAATGGCAAGAATCTTTTTATGATAACAGGTACTCACATTCAACAATGGATAAAGGCCAACCGAATTTTGTTCAGTTAGCAAATTCATATGGTATAAAAGGAATAAGCGTTAGTACTACTAATGAAATGGAAAAGGCTTTAGAAGAACATAAAGAATATTTAGGGGCAATTGTTTTTGAATTTATTGTTGTTGAAAACGAAAATTGTTATCCTATGGTTAGTCCAGGGGGAACAAATGCAGCCATGACTGGTATTACATATCGATCAGATGAACTTGAAATTTTACAACGATACACAGAAACCGATTCAAATCTAGATGAATTTTTATCGATAAAAACAGAAGAAAGCAAGGCTGCGGAAGCTGCTGCAAACTTTAAAAAGAACTGATAAAAAATTGGGCCGAGTTGGATTTGAACCAACGTAGCGAAACGCAGCGGATTTACAATCCGCCCCCTTTAACCACTCGGGCATCGACCCATATGTAATCATTAAGATATATATTCAACAATATAACAAAATTTTATAAATAATACAATATTAAATTAATAAAAATATTTTTATTAATTTAATATTGACTTAAACATTAGTTAATTTGTATAATGATATATACAAATAAGATAAAACAAAATAACCAAATAACTAAAGGGTAATTAACTCAGCGGTAGAGTGTCTGCCTTACAAGCAGAAGGTCACAGGTTCAAATCCTGTATTGCCCACATTTATTACAAGGGCCTATCGTCTAACGGACTAGGACAGAAACCTTCTAAGTTTCCAATGTAGGTTCGATTCCTACTGGGCCTATATTAAAAATCAAATTTTTTTACTTATAATGTAAGCAATAACAAAAATACAAAATAATTTATTTTATAGAATAACTCTGAATATTTTATTCAGAGTTATTCTAATTTTTTAGTTACTAAATTTTAGTAACGATTACCTTCACTGTTTCTTTGAACACTGTAGCTCTTAATGCTGTAAGAGATGAAACGACCAGGACCATCAGTACGGTCTAAGTAGAAACCAGGTTCGCTTGAAGGACGGCTTACGATGAAAGACATAACACAGCTTTCTGTACCGTAGCTAGCATCAAATGCGTTAACACGGATGTAGCCTGGTGCACATGCTTTACGAGCTTCATTTAATTCGAACATTACAGATGCAGCATCTTTAATATCGAATAATGGTAAACCCCATAATTCCCAGTAGCTGTTACGTGGGTGTGGATCATCAGTCCATTCAACGTTCATAGCCCAACCTTTACTAATTGCATATGCAATTTGTTTTTCAATTTGAGCGTCAGTTAAATCAGGTAAGAAAGAGAAGCAACCTTGTGTAAGTCTCACTATTCAAATACTCCTTTAATTTTTTAAAAGTAACAATAACTTATTATCTACTAGCTGTTGTTGTTGTCGCGAAGTCAGCTGTATCAGTAGATGTATAGTTAAAACTAATGTCTTTCCATAAATCTAAAGCAGTTTGTAACGGACCACATGTTTTAGCAGCTTCACGTAAAATAACAGGACCAACTTTAGGGTTGAAGTAATCAGCACCTTCGTTACGAGCCATAACCATTGCTTCTAAAGCAACACGGTTAGCTGTAGCACCAGCTTGAATACCATCAGGGTGACCAATTGTACCACCACCAAATTGTAAAATTACATCGTCACCTAAGTAGTAAATTAATTGGTGCATTTGACCACAGTGAATACCACCAGATGCTACTGGCATACAACGACGTAAACTAGCCCAATCCATTTCGAAGAAAATACCGTATGGTAAGTTAACATCTAATGTAGTTAAACGTAATACATCGTAGAAACCTTTAATCATTAAAGGATCACCTTCTAATTTACCAACAACTGTACCAGCGTGGATATGGTCTACACCTGACATACGCATCCATTTACAAATAACACGGAAGTTAATACCATGATTTTTTTGACGAGCGTATGTAGAGTTACCAGCACGGTGTAAGTGTAATAACATATCGTTTTCACGAGCCCAGTATGCAATTGATTGAATTGCTGTGTAACCCATTACTAAGTCGATCATGATAATTACAGAACCAACAGCTTTAGCATACTCAGAACGTTTGTAAACTTCTTCCATAGTAGCTGCAGTTACGTTTAAGTAAGAACCTTTAACTTCACCTGTAGCAGCAGAAGCACGGTTGATACCTTCCATACAGTATAAGAAACGTTCTCTCCAACGCATGAACGGTTGAGAGTTAATGTTTTCGTCATCTTTTAAGAAGTCTAAACCACCTTTTAAACCTTCATATACTACACGACCGTAGTTTTTACCTGATAAACCTAACTTAGGTTTTACAGTAGCACCTAATAAAGGAATACCGTATTTGTTTAAACGTTCACGTTCTACAATGATACCAGTAGCTGGACCTTGGAATGTTTTTAAGTATGAGTGAGGAATACGCATATCTTCTAAACGTAAAGCAGATACTGCTTTGAAACCAAATACGTTACCAATAATAGAAGCAGTTAAGTTAGCTAAAGAACCTTCTTCGAATAAATCACATTCGTATGCGATGAAAGCAAAGAATTGTTCTGGAGCATTTGGAACTGGATCTACGCGGTAAGCTTTAGCACGGTAGCGTTCACAAGCTGTTAATAAATCTGTCCAAACAACAGTCCATGTAGCTGTTGAAGATTCACCTGCTACAGCTGCTGCTGCTTCTACTGGATCTACACCTGCTTGAGGAGTGATACGGAATAAAGCTAAAACATCAGTATCTTTTACAGTGTATGAAGCATCCCAGTAACCCATTTTAGCATATGGAATTACACCAGATTCGTAACGGTCACTTTTAATTCGAGTCCGTTCTGATACAGATTGAGACATTTATTTCTCCTTAAAAATAAAAAGGCAATATATATATAATAGATATAACTAATTATTCAAAATTAGTTCTATCGGTTGAAATTTTAGGAACAACCTTATAAATGATTATAACACGAGTTTGTAAAAGCGTATATGCATATATTTTATTTTAAGTATAACTTTTAAGAATATAATTATATTTCAACGTTTAATTATTTAAAATCATTTAATAATTCGTTTATAATACAAATTACAAATAATTTTGAATATAATTTATTTAATTACGTTAACTTATTTAATGTTATGGTTAATCAATCAAACAAAATTTTAAATACAAATATAACTAAACTAGTCAATCAACCATATAAATATGGGTTTTCTACAACCATTGAAAAAGATATAATCGAGAAAGGTTTAAATGAAAACATAATACGCTTAATTTCTGAAAAAAAGAAAGAGCCAAATTTTTTATTACAATTTCGTTTAAAAGCATATAAAAATTGGAAACGTATGTCTTGTCCCGAATGGGCTCAACTAAAATTTTCGGAAATCAATTATCAGGATATTATTTATTATTCATCTCCAAAAATAAAAAAAAAATTAAATAGTCTTGATGAAGTTGATCCGGAATTACTTGAAACATTTGAAAAATTAGGTATTTCATTAACTGAACAAAAACGTTTAACAAATGTTGCTGTAGATGCAGTTTTTGATAGCGTTTCAATTGCAACTACTTTTAAAGAAGAATTAGCGGAATATGGAATTATATTTTGTTCTATTTCTGAAGCTGTTAAAGATTATCCAGAATTAATTGAGACTTATTTAGGTAGTGTAGTTCCAATTGGCGATAATTATTTTTCTGCTTTAAACTCAGCTGTTTTTACTGATGGATCTTTTTGTTATATCCCTAAAAATGTAAAATGTCCTATGGATCTTTCAACGTACTTTAGAATTAACGATCAAAACGCTGGACAATTTGAACGGACATTAATTATTGCTGATGACAATAGTGAAGTTAGTTATTTAGAAGGTTGTACAGCACCACAGTATGATAATAATCAATTACATGCAGCAATAGTTGAATTGATTGCGTTTGAGAATGCCACAATAAAGTATTCTACAGTTCAAAATTGGTATGCTGGAAATGAGTATGGCTTAGGTGGTATTTTTAATTTTGTTACAAAACGAGGCTTATGTACAGGAAATAATTCAAAAATATCATGGACACAAGTTGAAACCGGCTCAAATATAACATGGAAATATCCTAGCTGTATTTTAGTTGGAGAAAATTCACAAGGTGAATTTTATTCAGTGGCTTTAACAAATAATTATCAACAAGCAGATACTGGTAGTAAAATGACACATGTTGGTAAAAATACACGCAGTAGAATTGTTTCTAAAGGAATATCAGCCGGTAAATCAAAAAATACCTATCGTGGTTTTGTTAACATCACAAATAAAGCTATAGGAGCTAGAAATTATTCACAATGTGATTCTTTATTAATAGGTAATTTATCAAATGCAAATACTTTTCCATTTATTTCAGTTCAAAATTCTACTACAAAAGTAGAGCATGAAGCGTCAACATCAAAAATAGGTGAAGAACAGATTTTTTATTTTTTACAACGTGGAATTTCTATTGAAAAAGGTGTTGAGTTAATGATTAGTGGATTTTGTAAAGATGTTTTTAATGAATTACCTTTAGAATTTGCTGCTGAAGCAGATCGATTATTAAGTTTAAAATTAGAAGGAAGTGTTGGATAATGGATAAAACTCCTATTTTAGAGATAAAAGAATTAAAAGCTGGTATAAATACAAATGAAATTTTGAAAAGTTTAAATTTAAAAGTTTTCAAAGGAGAAATTCATGCAATAATGGGACCCAATGGATCTGGAAAAAGTACGCTTTCAAAAATTATTGCAGGTCATCCAGCTTATGAGGTGAATAGTGGTGAAATATTTTTCAATGGACAAAGTATTTTAGAATTAGATCCGGAACAACGCTCACATCTTGGCATTTTTTTAGCTTTTCAATATCCTATCGAAATACCTGGGGTAAGTAATGAGGATTTTTTAAGGTTGGCATATAATGCTAAACAAAAATTTAAAAATAAGAATGAAGTAGATCCATTAGAATTTTTTACAATCATTAACGAAAAATTAGAATTAGTTAACATGTCTCCACTTTTTTTAAGTAGAAATGTTAATGAAGGATTTTCAGGTGGGGAGAAAAAGCGTAATGAAATCTTACAAATGATTTTATTAGATTCGGAATTGGCTGTTTTAGATGAAACTGATTCGGGCTTAGATATTGATGCTTTAAAAGTTATTTCTACAGGTATTAATAATTTTATGAGTGAAGAGAAAGCCATAATTCTAATAACTCATTATCAACGCTTATTAGATTATATAAAACCGACATATGTCCATGTTATGCAAAATGGAAAAATTATTAAGACAGGAACTGCAGAATTAGCAAAAGAATTAGAAGTTAAAGGTTATGAATGGTTATCTTAAATTTACATTTGGTTAATATAGAGCTTTTATATACAAATAAACCTAAAATGTTTAAAAACAAATTATAATGTTTAGTGTTCCTGTATATTTTTTAATATTGGGTAATTTACTAAATTAGTTAAATTTTATGTACCCAGATAATTTTTATTCAAGTACGTTTACATTATTAGCTGAAGCGGAAGTAGGAAAACATTTTTACTGGAATATAGCTGGGTTTTTAGTACATGGGCAAGTTTTATTAGTAATTTGGTTTGTTGTAGCAATTTTACTAATCTTCTCAATTCTAGGTACTAGTAATACAAATCGAATTCCACATGGTTGGCAAAACTTTATGGAATCGGCGCTAGAGTTTATTACAGACATTGCTAAAAACCAATTAGGTGAAAGTTTTTATAGAGATTGGATACCGTATATTGGCACATTATTCTTATTCATTTTTGGCTGTAACTGGGCAGGTGCAGTTATTCCTTGGAAATTAATTCAACTTCCTGAAGGTGAACTTGCTGCTCCAACAAATGATATTAATACTACGGTAGCATTAGCTTTATTAACATCTTTTTCTTATTTCTATGCTGGTTTAAGTAAAAAAGGATTAGGTTATTTTAAACGTTATGTTAACCCAATTCCACTTCTTCTACCAATTAATATTTTAGAAGATTTTACGAAACCTTTATCATTAAGTTTCCGATTATTCGGTAACGTATTAGCCGATGAATTAACAGTTACTGTATTAACTTCATTAGTACCTTTAGTTGTACCATTACCAATTATGCTACTAGGTATATTTGCTGGTTCAGTACAAGCTTTAATTTTCTCTACATTAGCAGCTGCTTATATCGCAGAAGCGCTAGAGTAATTTGGCATTAAAATTAGATTTTTCTAAAATTCTATTTATATTTACATTTATTAATTAAGATTTATTATGGATTCTATCATTTCTGCTGCTTCTGTTATAGCTGCTGGTTTATCTATTGGTTTAGCTGCTATCGGTCCTGGTATTGGTCAAGGTAATGCTGCTGGTCAAGCGGTTGAAGGTATTGCTCGTCAACCTGAAGCAGAAAACAAAATTCGTGGTACTTTATTATTAAGTTTAGCATTCATGGAAGCGTTAACAATTTACGGTTTAGTAGTAGCATTAGCATTATTATTCGCTAACCCATTTAACAGCTAAATTTATTGTACAAAAACTAAATAGATCGATTTAGTAAAAATTTATTACTATACTTCGATCTATTAAAAATTTTTAATTCTATAGTATAACATATAGATTTTATATGGTTAATTTTTCAATATTAATTTCAAGTTCAGAAGTTAGTGGTCCTGGCGGTTTATTTGATATTAATGCAACATTACCGTTGGTTGCCATTCAATTCGTTCTATTAATGGTAATCCTTAATGCTATTTTATATAGTCCATTATTAACTGTTATTGATGAACGTAAAGAATATATTTTAGGAAATCTTGCAAAGGCTTCAGAAATTTTAGCCAAAGCAAATGAATTGACTACTCAATATGAACAAGAATTAAGTAGTGTCCGTAAAGAAGCACAATTAGAAATTACAAATTCACAAAAAATTCATAAAGAAATTTTAGATATTGAACTAAATATTTCTCAAAAATATATTGATAATTTATTAGATACTATTACAAAAGATCTTCTGGATAAAAAAAATACTGCACTTAATAGTTTAGATACTATTGTACAGTCATTATGTGTAGAAATTGAAACACGATTATCAATTTAAATTTTTTGTTTATTGTAATTTTCCTTTTTATAAGCGAACAGTTTAAATACAAACTCGAAAACATGGAAAATTTTGATCAAATTTTTACATTAGTTGCTAACAACGAAGGTATCGGATTAAATCTGGATATTTTAGAAACAGGCTTAATTAACATTCTTATGTTAGTTGGCATTTTAATTTATACAGGCCGAGATTTTTTAGGGTCTTTATTACAAGAACGTAAAACAAGTATCGTTCAAAGTGTTCAAGATGCTGAAGATCGTTTAAATGAAGCAAATAGACGCTTAAGTGAAGCACAAAAACAGTTAAGCCAAGCTAATGTAGTTATTACTGAAATAAAAAACGAAACAATAGCAGCGAAAAAAGTTTTACTTGAATCAGATGCTTATCAATCAAAAAAAGATTTAGCTACTCGTTTCAGCAGAGCGTTAGCAACTTTCCGTTCTAAAGAAAGACAAGTTTTTATAGAAGTTAAGCAACAAATTATTCTACTAGTATTAAAACGTACGGTAACTCGGGCTCAAGATACTTTTAGTAAAAAAGATCGCGCTACTGCATTAATTAATGAAACTATCAATAAATTAGAAGGAGATTTATTATGAATAAAAATCCTTTAGCAGCAAAACTTGCAGCTCCTTATGCTCGTGCTATGTTTGATTTTTCAGTAGAAAAAAATCTGATGCATCAGATTACTGCTGATTTTCAAAATTTAGAAATACTTTTAGCTCAAACACCAGACTTAACAAATTACTTAAATAATCCTTTAGTTAGTACAGAACAAAAAACAGAATTATTAGAGAAAACGTTAAAATCTCAGCTAAATCAAGAAACTTTTAAATTTTTAAATATCTTAGTAAAACGAGATAGAATTAATTTGTTAGAAACAATCACTTCAAATTATTTAACATTAGTTTATAATTTAGCTTCAATTAAAATGATTGAAGTTACTAGTGCTTTTGCTTTTACAAACATTCAAAAAAATACTTTAATAAAAAAATTAAAAGAGTTAACAAACGCACGAGAAATTCGTTTAGTTATTAATGTTGATTCTAGCCTTATTGGTGGATTTTTAATTAAAACAAACTCAAAAGTTATTGATTTTACAGTAAAAAATCAATTACAACTTTTAGCTAAACATTTAGATAGTGTTCTAGAAATTTAAAAACAACTAAAATCTTTTATTAACTTTTTACCTTAAAAATATAATACAATGATAAATATTCGTCCTGACGAAATTAGTAGTATTATCCGTCAACAAATTGAAAAGTATGATCTAGATGTTAAAGTAGATAACATTGGTACTGTTTTACAAGTAGGTGATGGTATTGCTCGTGTATACGGTCTTGATCAAGTAATGAGTGGTGAACTTTTAGAATTTGAAGATAAAACAATTGGTATTGCACTTAACTTAGAAAACGATAACGTTGGTGTAGTATTAATGGGTACTGGTCGTCAAATTTTAGAAGGTAGTACAGTAAAATCAACAGGTAAAATTGCTCAAATTCCTGTTGGTGACGCATGTTTAGGCCGTGTACTAAACCCATTAGCTAATCCTATTGATGGTAAAGGTGATTTAGCAACTACTGAAACTCGTTTAGTAGAGTCTATGGCACCTGGTATTATTAGTCGTAAATCAGTATGTGAGCCATTACAAACAGGTATCACGTCTATTGATGCTATGATTCCAATTGGTCGAGGTCAACGCGAATTAATTATTGGCGATCGTCAAACAGGTAAAACATCTATTGCTGTTGATACAATCATTAACCAAAAAACAGAAAATGTTGTTTGTGTTTATGTTGGTGTTGGTCAAAAAGCTTCAACAGTGGCACAAGTAGTTAATGTTCTAGAAGAAAAAGGTGCTATGGCTTATACAATTATTGTATCAGCAAGTGCTAACGATCCTGCAACGTTACAATACATCGCTCCGTATTCAGGTGCTGCATTAGCAGAATACTTTATGTATAATGGTCGTGCAACTTTAGTTATTTATGATGATTTAACTAAACAAGCTATGGCTTACCGTCAAATGTCGTTATTATTACGTCGCCCACCGGGACGTGAAGCATACCCTGGTGATGTATTCTATTTACATTCTCGTTTATTAGAACGTGCTGCTAAATTAAGCGATGCTTTAGGTGGTGGTAGTATGACTGCATTACCAATTATTGAAACGCAAGCAAGTGATGTTTCTGCATATATTCCAACAAATGTAATTTCGATTACAGATGGACAAATATTCTTATCAAACGATTTATTTAACTCAGGTATTCGTCCAGCTATTAACGTAGGTATTTCTGTATCTCGTGTAGGTTCTGCAGCTCAAACAAAAGCTATGAAAAAAGTTGCAGGTAAACTGAAATTAGAATTAGCACAATTTGCTGAATTAGAAGCCTTTTCTCAATTCGCTTCAGATTTAGATGAAGCAACACAAAAACAATTAGCTAGAGGTACACGTTTACGTGAAGTATTAAAACAACCTCAAAACTCTCCGTTATCTGTTGCTCAACAAGTTGCATTAATTTATACAGGTATTAATGGCCATTTAGATAGTATTGCTGTAGGTAATGTTAAGAGTTACTGTGCAAGTTTATTATCATATTTAAATACATCTAAAAAATCATACCTTGATATTGTTACTTCAACAAATCAATTTACTGATCAAGCAGAATCAGATTTAAAAGCAGCAATTGCTGAATCTAAAGCTATTTTTGCAAAAAATAACTAAAAAAAATATCAAATTAATTCATCTAAAATGAATTAATTTGATATTTTTTAAGAAGATTTTTGTATTTTTCTAATTTATTTTTTCTAATTTAAAATTTTTTATTTATTTTTAGTTTAAAACTAAACATAAGAATAGTAATAATAAAGAAAATTTGATTAAATTACATAATTTTTATAATCTTCACTTATAATATTATTGTAGCTAACTTTTTTCTAGTTTAGTTGTAAGAAAGTCAAAAACCCATTATTTATATTTAAGGAATGAATTACTATGGCATTACCATGGTATCGTGTTCATACTGTTGTTTTAAATGACCCTGGAAGATTAATTGCGGTACATTTAATGCATACAGCATTAGTAGCTGGTTGGGCTGGTTCAATGGCATTATATGAACTTGCTATTTTCGATCCATCAGATCCTGTATTAAATCCTATGTGGCGTCAAGGTATGTTTGTTATGCCATTTATGACACGACTAGGAATTACAGATTCTTGGGGTGGTTGGAGTATTACTGGTGAAAGTGTTTCAAACCCAGGTATTTGGAGTTATGAAGGTGTAGCATTATCACATATTATTTTATCTGGTATGTGTTTCTTAGCTGCAATTTGGCATTGGGTTTACTGGGATTTAGAATTATTCCGTGATCCACGAACAGGTGAACCGGCTTTAGATTTACCAAAAATTTTTGGTATTCATTTATTCTTATCAGGTTTATTATGTTTTGGCTTTGGTGCTTTCCATGTTACAGGTTTCTTTGGACCTGGTATTTGGGTATCAGATGCTTATGGTATTACTGGAAAAGTACAACCAGTAGCACCATCATGGGGTGCTAATGGTTTTAACCCATTTAATCCTGGTGGTATCGCTGCACATCATATTGCAGCTGGTATTTTTGGTATTTTAGCTGGTATTTTCCATATTACAGTAAGACCACCACAACGTTTATACCGTGGCTTACGTATGGGTAACATTGAAACAGTATTATCTAGTAGTATTTCAGCTGTTTTCTTCGCAGCTTTTGTTACATCAGGTACTATGTGGTACGGTGCTGCTGCTACACCAATTGAATTATTTGGTCCAACTCGTTACCAATGGGATAGCGGTTATTTCCAACAAGAAATTGAACGTCAAGTAGAAACATCTGTAAGTGAAGGCTTATCAGAGAGTCAAGCATGGTCACGTATTCCAGATAAATTAGCATTCTACGATTACATTGGAAACAACCCTGCAAAAGGTGGTTTATTCCGTGCAGGTGCTATGAATAAAGGTGATGGTATTGCTGAAGCATGGTTAGGTCATCCTATTTTCCGTGATAAAGAAGGTCGTGAATTAACTGTTCGTCGAATGCCAGCATTCTTCGAAACATTCCCTGTTATTTTAGTAGATAAAGATGGTATTATTCGTGCAGATATTCCATTCCGTCGTGCTGAATCTAAATACAGTATTGAACAAGTAGGTGTTACGGTAGATTTCTACGGTGGTAAACTAAATGGTCAAACATTTAAAGATGCTCCAACTGTTAAAAAATTCGCTCGTAAAGCACAATTAGGTGAAGTTTTTGAATTTGATCGTACAAGTTTAGAATCAGATGGTGTATTCCGTAGTAGTCCACGTGGTTGGTACACATTTGGTCATGCCAACTTTGCGTTACTATTCTTCTTAGGACATTTATGGCATGGTGGACGTACAATCTTCCGTGACGTATTTACTGGTATTGGTGCAGAGGTTACAGAACAAGTTGAATTCGGTGCATTCCAAAAACTTGGTGATAAATCTACTAAGAAACAAGGCGCTGTATAAATTATAGTCTTTGTTTTTTAAATCTATTTAAATTTAAAGAGGATTAAATAATGGAAGCTTTGGTTTATACATTTTTACTTATCGGTACATTAATGGTAATTTTCTTTGCAGTATTCTTCAGAGAAACTCCACGAATTGTTAGAAAATAAAACCAAAATATTGGTTTTATTTATTAATCTTCGTGTTCCTCAAATGGATCACGTAGATTTTTAGATGCTGGTCCAAATGCTGTAAAAATCGAATATGAAGTAATTCCTAAAAGTAAACTAGCTAAAAAAATTATCAGTATAGTTGCTGTTTCCATGTAATAGTTAAGTTATTATTTTTATATTAACGTTCTAACATTATATATCATTAATTTAAAAATATTATTAAATAATGAAAAAATAAAGTTTAGTTTTAATAATATTACAAACACAAATATATATTTGATTTTATTAAAAGTTTTCTTTTAGGATAGCCTTAAAAACTTTGTGGATTTGGATAAAAATTAATTTAATAGAAATTAAAATCCTATTAAATTTAATTATTACATTAATTGTAAACATCTTTATTAAAAAAATAAAAATTTCTATGGCATTAAGAACAAGATTAGGTGAAGTTTTACGTCCTTTAAATGCGGAATATGGTAAAGTTGCTCCTGGTTGGGGTACAACACCAATTATGGGAGTTGTAATGGCAGCATTTTTAATATTCTTAGTAATTATCTTACAAATTTACAACTCATCGTTAATTATTGAAAACGTTGACGTAGATTGGGCTAACGGTATTGTATAGTTATAATATAAAATAATCTAGAAGAGTTGAGTTTTTCTTCTTCTAGATTAAGAAATTTTAAATTAATCTTTAAATATATATGGATATTATAAGTTTAGGTTGGGCTGGTGTTATGACAATGTTTACTTTTACGTTAGCATTGGTTGTTTGGGCCAGAAATGGTTTTTAATTCTTGGAACTTTGTAAAAAAATAAAAATTTCTTAAATATCATGGAATTAATTCTTAAAATCTTCCCATTCGCAAGTCCAGAAATTGTTACTGCGGCTGCTGTTTGTTTCTTTATGACATTATTTGGTCTTTCATTAGGATTCGCGTTATTAAAAGTTCAGGGTGAATAATAAACATTTAATAATAATATGTTATATATTATTATTAAATGCCATTATTAGTTTATTTTTAAAACTTAAAAATATAAACCTAGCATATCTGGGAAAAATCTGTTGATTTCAATAATAAATCCAGCTGTAAACGTCATCCATATAGTTAAAAGAACAGGAGCGGTTGATAAATATTTTTGAAAATTATTCATAAAACTTATATTTTAATTGTAAATTAAATAATTAAAAATTTAACGAGGTGATACTGTAACTTCTTCATCTGATGCCACTAATTCGCCACTAACAAATTCTTGCCATGCAGAAATTGGCCAAATGTATCCTGTTGTCATAATTTTTAATGCTAATGGAACATTAATAATAATTTCGCTCTCTGTTGGATTTTTTGTTGTACTAACAGCTCGTACATATTTACGTCCTACCCAACCAATCCAGCCTGAAATATAAATAAATCCAAACCCTGGTAAGATAAATTCCGCCGCGTGACTCCAACGGCCATCAGCAACTAAATGTGGTAAGCCCTCTGTTCCACATAATAATTCTGAACGACTGTATTTATCAAAACGAGCTTTTGTTCGTTCAATTTGTTGTTCTAATGCTAAAGCAGGAGGAGTTCCAGCTTCATATGTACTCATTCGTTGCTCTAATTTCTTAACACTTGCATTTAGGCGTTTAGTAAATGCTGGTGAATCACTACATTTTGTTAAACCACCAATATCTGCTGAAGCCATATTTGGGCTTAAAGTAATGATAGCTGCAACAATTAAACTTAAAATATTGAAACGTTTCATTAAATAAAGTTAATAATATTTAAAAAAGAAAGTTTAGTAAAAAATTTCATAGATATAAAACTATTAATATATATGATACTTTAGTTTTACAGAAAAAACTATTTTTTTTTACTTTTTGTGTTTTTTGTAGAAAAAATTATTTTAAAACATCAAATTTAAATTGACAAAAATAAAACCTTGTAGTCCTAACTTTTTTTTAAGTATAATTAGACTGTTACATATACACATAAACTATTATGTAGTTATATATAGTATTCACTTTTCCTTCATTTCTAGTTTCACCTATTAACATAATTATTTTTACATTATTTTTTTTAATTTTTGTACCAAATTTTACTTTCTAAATTTTATTACATTAATTAAAAGTGGAAAATTATATATGCAGATTTTAATCAAACTTTTTCTTTTTTTGATTAACATCGATCAAGAAACGGTTTTAAATTTTTTTGGAATAGAAGATCCTACAAGTTATTTAAATTTTGGAATAGAAACAACACCCGTGTCAAATGATATTTCCTTAGAAACATTAAAATTAATTTTTCAAGGATTAATCGAACGTTACCAATATGGGCTAGGACTTGTAGATATTGAAAATATACTTCTATTCATTACTGCCATTCGATTTATAATTTTTGCAAATAAATATAATATAAAAACTTCTTTTTATATTTGTTGTATAAGTTTGTTTGCAGGATTTTTATGGTATACACATTTAAAAGATCTACTTCATTACTATGGGGAAATAGTTACATCTAATCGTTTAACAAGTAAATTTGGTGAAGATGGAGAGTTAGAAGATTATATAATGGCAGGAAAAAGACAAAATCAAATGTTTTTACCCTTCCTAAATCAGAATCCGCTTAATTTTTTTGTATCAGCAATTGTTAATTCGTTTGAAAAAGATGGTTATAGAATTGATCCTATTTCAATGATAGTTGCTCGTGTTCCCGAAGCTTATAAACTTCAAGTTGAGAATTGGTACTATTATCTTTATGGTAATCTTTTACCATCTACTTGGAAAATTATACAAACTCAAATTCGAGAACTGGGAACATTAATTTTGTACGTAGTTATAGTCAGAGTCAATAAAAAATATTGTCCCTATCTTATTCGATGGCATTGGACGTTTTTAGTCGTATCCTCAATTGTGGAAAGTGAATATATAAGAATATTCTATAGATTTTATTATTATAATAATTTTGTTTTAATTCCTTCAAATAGATTACAAGAATCAGCTTTATTGGAACAACTTTTTGCAATGTCAGTAACTGTTCATTATTTTCTTGTTTGTTTAGGGATGTTACACGCAATTTGTGGACAATATTTTTATATTCCATTTTTAGTAGAAAATACAGAAATTCATATAGGTAAACGACCACAAAATAGTATCTATAGTGGAGGATTTACATCATGGCAAGATGGTGGCTCAAAACAGATAGAAATTATGGCAAAAGATCGCAGGTTATTTATGTTTCCTCGTTTATGGTGGGGATGGCTTGGTAAAAATAAAAAGAATATGAATGAATATGAATATAGAAAACGACAACAATCTCGTTTAAAACAAAAACGAAATAAAGGATTTAAAAATTTGATTCGAAAGTTAACAAAATGGATTTTTAGAAACTAGTTATTAATATAGTCCTTTAAATAGTTATTGTAATTAGATTACAAGAGTATAAGTGAATTTACTAGATTAAAATAAAGTAAATAATTAAAAATTTATTTACTTTATTTCGAAATATACTATTTTTCTATATTATAAAGATGAACCTAATCCAGAATATGCACCATAGAAAAATAAACTAAGCATAGTGATTACAGCTAAACCACCTACAAGGCCTACAAGCCATAATGGAATTCGACCAGTATTTGCCATAAGAAAAACTCCTAACTTATAAAATTAATTGAAGAAATAACTTGAAAATAATACAGCTAAAACAAAAATTAATAGAAGTCCCCAGAAAAGAGAAGTTCGATTTAATTCTACTGCTTGTTTATTTGGATTTGGACCTGTCATAAAATTTACCTCGTGTCTTAATTAGTTTTTTATCGTTGAATAAATTGCATTGCAGTAATTCCACCTAAAAAGAACACAGTTGGAACTGCTAAACCGTGAACAGCAAGCCAACGGAAAGTAAAAATTGGGTATGCTACAGGTTGATTAATGTTGTTTGTCATAAAATTTACCTCGTAATAAATTATAAACCTTTTGTTAAATCTTCTAATTCTTGTTTTGCACTAAATCTATCATTTACTAATGGTACTTGTTGACGATCTTGTGTGAAATATTCATTTGGACGTGGAGTTCCAAATACATCGTAAGCTAAACCAGTACTAATAAATAACCAACCTGATACAAAAAGTGACGGGATTGTAATACTATGAATAATCCAATAACGTACACTTGTAATAATATCCGAAAACGGACGTTCACCTGTAGATCCACCAGACATAAATGTATATTCTCCTATAAAATTTGATTGTTGCTCATTCTAAAACTTAACCAGAAGCGGGCAGGGGGAATCGAACCCCCATCATTAGCTTGGAAGGCTAAGGTTTTACCACTAAACTATGCCCGCATAAAGCTATTATAAAATTATGCGAGGATAAAAAGCAATAAATGATTTATAAATTTTCCAATTTTAAATCTAAGAACCTTGCTAAATCAGCAGCTTGTTTTTCTAAATTTGAAATTGAATCTGGTTGTTGAACCGGTGTTAATGGAATTTTTCGCTCATCTTTTAAACATAAATAAATACTTCGTTGAGGATTTAAACCTTCTGAAATTTTTATACCAATAGATTGGACACTTGTTAAAGGATATGTTAATAAAATTTCCCGATTTTTTCCTGGAAATCCTTTCCGAACAATTTTTACAAGATTTTCAAGCTTATTGTATTCATTATAACCACTACCTACATCCCATAGAATAGTACTAAGAATATAAATACTTAATGAAAAACTTAATGTTCCGTAGAACATCATTACTAAACCTTGTGGAATAAAAACTAATTCAGTTGGATTAGCTATTGGTAAAAAATTAACTTTAAAATAACTTGAAAGACCTGCTAAAAGAAAACTAATTCCACCAATAGCTAAAAAAATTCCCCAAAAATAATTACTAAAACGTCGTGATCCAACAATAATTTCTTGACGAATTTCTTTCTGCATTTTGGTATATCTCTTTAAAAATTAAATTAATTTAATTGATTTTAAGCCGATAAATAAACCTGAAGCAACTGCGAAACAAAATCCCACTAATAAAAAATAATAAATAGCAATTGTCATAAAATCTTTTTGTTTTATAAAAATGAAGTTTATAAAAATTTTTCTGTATATTAGTATATATTATATAGTAATCTATGTAAAAATTTTGGTTAGTAAAAATTTTCATAAAAATTTTAAACACCTTAGATTATTTAAACAACTTTACTATTAATTTCATTAAATTTATGGCTAATTTTATTAAACCGTATAATGATGATCCATTTGTAGGACATTTAGCAACACCTATTACATCATCAGCAGTAACAAGAGCTCTTTTAAGAAATTTACCAGCATATCGTGCTGGTTTAACCCCATTATTACGTGGTTTAGAAATTGGTTTAGCTCATGGTTATTTTTTAATTGGACCATTTGCTAAACTAGGACCATTACGTGATTCAGATATTGCTTTATATGCTGGTTTCTTATCAACAATAGGATTAATTTTAATTTTAACTTTAGGTTTGACAATTTATGGAGCAGCAGTGTTTAAATCAAACACTGGAAATAGTGATAATCAACTTCAAACTAGAAAAGCTTGGGATCAATTTAAAGGTGGATTTTTTGTAGGTGCTTGTGGTAGTGCTGGCTTTGCATTAATTTGTTTATCTAGTATACCAACAGCGTTATTATAACTAAAAAATGATTATACTAAATTCAGTAAGTTATAACAAATTTAGTATAATCATCATAATTAATTATTAATTTTTTAAACTTTTTATGAGCAATATTTTAAATACAACTCCTGTAAATTTGCAAGAAGAATACGCTAAAACAGAAATTGCTAAAATCTTAAAAATTTTAGATGATGAACTTGTTGGTTTAGCACCAGTAAAAGCACGTATTCGTGAAATCGCGGCATTATTATTAGTAGATAAATTAAGAAGAAATTTAGGTATTACTGCAGGTAGTCCTGGTTTACATATGTCATTTACTGGTAGTCCAGGTACTGGTAAAACTACAGTAGGTTTAAAAATGGCCGATATTCTATATCAATTAGGCTATGTTCAAAAGGGTCATTTATTAACTGTTACTCGTGATGATTTAGTAGGACAATATATTGGTCACACAGCACCAAAAACAAAAGAAGTTTTAAAGAAAGCTATGGGTGGAGTTTTATTTATTGATGAAGCTTACTATTTATACAAACCTGATAACGAACGCGATTACGGTGCAGAAGCAATTGAGATTTTATTACAAGTAATGGAAAATCAACGTGAAGATTTAGTTGTAATTTTAGCGGGTTACAAAGGACCTATGGATAAGTTTTATGAATCGAATCCTGGTTTATCATCACGTATAGCAAATCATATTGATTTTCCAGATTATACAGTTGAAGAACTGTTAAAAATTGCAAAATTAATGTTAGATGATCAACAGTATCAATTAACTCCAGATGCTGAAGTTGTTTTAACACAATATATTGCAAAACGTAAAGAAAAACCTTTATTTGCTAATGCTCGAAGTATTAAAAATGCGTTAGATCGTGCAAGAATGCGTCAGGCTAATCGTATTTTTGATAGCCGTGGCCAAATATTAACAAAGAAAGAACTTGTTAATATTGAAGCTCAAGATATTTTACAAAGTACAATTTTTGATTAAATTTTATGAGTTTACTTATTATAGGTGGTACAGGAACTTTAGGGCGACAAATTGTTTTGCAGGCTTTAACAAAAGGCTACCCTGTTCGTTGTTTGGTTAGAAATTTTCGTAGGGCAAATTTTTTAAAAGAATGGGGTGCAGAACTTGTTTATGGAGATTTAACAATTCCAGAAACAATCCCACCTTGTTTACAAGGAATTACAGCTATTATTGATGCGTCAACTAGTCGTCCTTCTGATGAAAATGCATTAAAAACTGTTGATTGGGATGGTAAATTAGCATTAATTGAATCTGCAAAAGCAGCAAAAATTAAAAGGTTTATTTTTTGTTCAACACAAAATTTAGAACAATTTTCTAATATTCCTTTAATGGAAATGAAGCAAGGTATAGAATTAGAATTAAAAAAATCAAAATTACCCTATACTATATTTCGTTTAACTGGATTTTATCAAGGTTTAATTGAACAATACGCAATTCCTATATTAGAAAATTTACCTATTTGGGTAACAAATGAGAATACTTGTGTTTCTTATATGGATACACAGGATATAGCAAAATTCTGTTTACGAGCATTACAACTTCCTCAAACGATAAATCAAACATATTTTTTAGGTGGTCCTAAAGGTTGGATTTCTACTGAAATTATTAGTTTATGTGAGCAATTAGCTGGACAAACAGCAAAAGTAAATCAGATACCAGTTTTTATTTTAAAATTTGTAAGCCAATTAATTGGATTTTTTGAATGGGGACAAAATATCAGCGATCGATTAGCATTTGCAGAAATCTTAAATGTTGAAAATAATTTTTCAAAATCAACTTTTGATTTATACAAGACATTTAAAATTGATTCAACAGAAGTAGTTCAATTAGATGAGTACTTCTTAGAATATTTCATTCGCTTATTGAAACGATTACGTGACATTAATTTTGAAGATGTTCAAAAACAGAAAAGTTTAATTATTTAACAAAGTTTTATTATTTTTGTTTAAGTATTTCTTATTTAAACAAAAATATAAAAATTTTAAGACTCTTTATAAATAATGTGAATAAATTTTTTTTATTAAATTTAACTACTACAATTTAAAGTAAGTTTTATTATAATTATAAGTCTATGAATTATTCTATCTTTATTATAAAAATTATTAAAGAACCTCAACAAAGTTTTTTTAATAATGATAAAAATTCAATTGCAGTTACAGAAGTTTTAGGTAAATTTTATCAGATCCCTAATAAAGAAAATGCCATTTGCAAATTATCCATTTGGGGAGAATTGTCATACGACATATTTCAATATTATCATATAAATGATTATTTAGTTGTTGAGGGTTATTTATACAGACGGCCTTCTGTTTTTGAAGAATTAAATATCTCTACGGAAATTGAAATTTCTGTATTTAAAATCTATCCTTTTGCATTAAATAATCGACAACTAGATACTGTAGAAAAATAAGTTTTTTTAATTAAATTATTCAGAATTATTATATTTTAGTATAATTAATAATATTAAAAACAGTTCCTAGGAAAAATTGCATGTTAACTTTAAAAATTTTAGTTTATACAGCTGTAATCTTTTTTGTTTCGTTATTTATTTTCGGTTTCCTTTCAAGTGACCCATCACGAAATCCAAATCGTAAAGATCTTGAATAATATTTCTATAATAATACTTAAGTAAATTCTAACTGAATTGACTTAAGTATTAAAAAAAATTTTATAATTAAATCTTAGATAAAAAATAATATAGCTTTCACTATTTCTGTTAGCTGATTTTAGTATATAGATATAGTAAGAGTAATAGTACCCCCAAGGGAATTCGAATCCCTGTCTGCTCCGTGAAAGGGAGCTGTCCTAGGCCTCTAGACGATGGGGGCAGTTTTGACTAGTTTTAAAAACTAGGAAGCGGGCAACGCGATTCGAACGCGCGACATCAACCTTGGCAAGGTTGCGCTCTACCACTGAGCTATGCCCGCATAACATTAGTTTTTGACTGTATGTTACCAACATAAATAATACTCAAATAAATATATTTTGTCAATAGTTTATTTTATATTATTTTAGAAATTATAGTTTAGACTATAATTTCTAGCTATACTAATTTGATGCTGAAATTCCATCTAAAGTAGCAATAAGAACTACAAGACTAACCCAAAGTTGGAAACCTTTATTAATGTTAGCTTTTGAATCTTCCCATTCTCCTGGAGTAGCTAATGCTACAGGAACAGTTACAATTAAACTTAATGAAAGTAAAACAAATATAGCGACTAAACCCGTTAAAATACCTGTCATATATCCTTATATATACTTATTAAAACTTTTATATTGATGATTTAAAGAATGATATTTTTAAAGATTACCCTTCTTTAAGGCTAATAATACAATAACTGTTGGACCTGCTAACATAATAACACCTGTTGCTATTAGTTGACCTATAACTTGCCAATTAACCATTTTTCAAATCCTTAATTTATAAATTTTTATTAAAATTTCAAATAACAAAATAACTTATAATGTTATTTTTTATTTTACTTTAAAATTCATAAAGTAAATATATTATTTATTTAATTTTTCTTTTTTTAAAGACTTTAATTATTTATATTATTTATGTTAATATATCTACAGGGTTGCTAACTCAATGGTAGAGTACTCGGCTTTTAACCGATTTGTTCTGGGTTCGAGTCCCAGGTAACCCACTTATAAAATTTATTATATTACTTGATTAGATTTTGACACAGTCATTTTAAGTCTATCGTTTATAAGCTATTTTAAACTATTTCATTTATAAAGTGTAAAAAGACAAATAAAAAATTTTAAACACGAATAATTATATTTTTTATTCAATATAAGTATTGAATAAAAAATATAGGTTTTAATTCTATATTAATCAATTGGACGCATTGATAATACAGGTTCGTTAGCACGGTTAATACCTTTTTCGAAACCAGCTGCAGCAGCACGAGCACGACCTGAGTGCCACCAGTGACCGATTAAGAAGAAGAATGCTAAGAAGAAGTGTGAACAACATAACCATGAACGAGGTGATACATAGTTAACTGAGTTAATTTCTGTAGCTACACCACCTACAGAGTTTAATGAACCTAAAGGTGCATGTGTCATATACTCAGCAGCACGACGTTCTTGCCATGGTTGAATATCATTTTTGATTTTGTTGATATCTAAACCATTTGGACCACGTAAAGGTTCTACCCAAGGAGCACGTAAATCCCAGAAACGCATTGTTTCACCACCAAAGATGATTTCACCACTAGGTGAACGCATTAAGTATTTACCTAAACCAGTAGGACCTTGTGCTGATGAAACATTAGCACCTAAACGTTGGTCACGTACTAAGAATGTGAATGCTTGTGATTGTGATGCTTCTGGACCTGTTGGACCATATAATTCACTAGGATATGCTGTATTGTTGTACCAAGCATATAATGCAGCTGTGAAACCCATTAATGAAATTGCAGCTAAACTATAAGATAAGTACGCTTCACCAGACCATACGAAAGCACGACGAGCCCAAGCGAATGGTTTTGTGAAAATATGCCAGATACCACCTACTAAACATAAAGTACCTACCCAAATATGGCCACCAATAACATCTTCCATGTTATTTACAGCTACAACCCAACCGTCACCACCAAATGGTGAACGGAATACGTAACCAAAAATTACTAATGGATTTACTGTTGGTGTTGTAATAAAGCGAACATCGCCACCACCTGGTGCCCATGTATCATAAACACCACCTAAGTACATAGCTTTAAATACTAATAAGAAAGAACCTAAACCTAATAAACATAAATGAATACCTAAAATTGTAGTCATTTTATTTTTATCACGCCAGTCATAACCAAAGAATGGGAATGATTCTTCTAATGTATCTGGACCTAATAATGAGTGGTAAATACCACCAAATCCTAAAACTGCTGAAGAAATTAAATGAATAACACCTACAGCAAAGTAAGGAACTGTTGTAGTAATTTCACCACCAGGACCAATACCATATCCTAATGTAGCTAAATGTGGGATTAAAATAAATCCTTGTTCATATAAAGGTTTTTCTGGTACAAAGTGTGATACTTCGAATAAAACCATAGCACCAGCCCAAAATACCATTAAACCTGCATGTGCTACGTGAGCACCTAATAATTTACCTGAAACATTAATTAAACGAGCATTTCCACTCCACCAAGCGAAACCTGTTGACTCAATGTCGCGACCTGCAATACTACTATTAAAGGGCGTTTCCACGTGGTAATACCTCCTCAGGGAATACGAAGTTTTCATGTGGTTGATCTTGAGCAGCCATCCAAGCACGGATACCTTCGTTTAATAAAATGTTTTTTGTGTAGAATGTTTCAAATTCTGGGTCTTCTGCAGCACGTAACTCTTGAGAAACGAAGTCATAAGCACGTAAGTTTAATGCTAAACCTACAATACCAATAGCACTTGTCCATAAACCAGTTACTGGTACAAATAACATAAAGAAGTGTAACCAACGTTTGTTAGAGAATGCTACACCAAAAATTTGTGACCAGAAGCGGTTAGCTGTTACCATTGAATAAGTTTCTTCCGATTGTGTTGGTGTAAACGCACGGAATGTGTTTGCAGCATCACCATCTTCAAATAAAGTATTTTCTACTGTAGCACCATGAATAGCACATAATAATGCGCCACCTAAAATACCAGCAACACCCATCATGTGGAATGGGTTTAAAGTCCAGTTATGGAAACCTTGTAAGAATAATAAGAAACGGAAAATAGCAGCAACACCAAAACTTGGAGCAAAGAACCAACTTGCTTGTCCTAACGGATATAATAAGAATACTGATGTAAATACAGCAATAGGACCTGAGAATGCAATAGCATTGTATGGTCTGATACCTACTAAACGAGCAATTTCAAATTGACGTAAACAGAATCCAATTAAACCAAAAGCACCGTGTAAAGCAACAAATGTCCATAAACCGCCAATTTGACACCAGCGAGTAAAGTCACCTTGTGCTTCTGGACCCCATAATAATAATAATGAATGTCCCATACTGTTAGCCGGTGTAGACACAGCAGCTGTTAAGAAGTTACATCCTTCAAGGTATGAACTTGCTAAACCATGTGTGTACCATGATGTAACAAATGTTGTACCTGTCATCCAACCACCTGCAGCTAAATATGCTGTAGGGAATAATAATAAACCTGACCAACCAACAAAGACAAATCTGTCTCTTTTTAACCAGTCATCAATTAGATCAAATAAGCCACGTTCTTGGTTTTGTCCAATAGTAACGGTCATATTTTAAAATCCTTAAATAAAATTATTTTTTAAGTAAACTTTTAATAAAAATTTTACTTTTTTCTTATCAACTTGTACTTATAATTATACATTAATAGCCAAATAAATTTTTATATTAGGTAAAAAACTTTCTCTGAAAAAATAAATTACTATAACTTTATATAAAAAATTTTTATAAATTTGAAATTTAATATCTTCTGAGAAAGTATAAGATATTTCTCAGAAAATTTTAAATTACTAATGCTTAAGCAATATCATCTGTAGAAACATACAAGAAAAATAAAGCCATACTAAATGCTGGAAAAATTAAACCAACAAGAGGTACTAAAATTGAAGGTAAAAAAGATGCTGACATATATATGTTATGGTTTAAATTTTGATTTTAGCACAAAAACTATGCTAATATATATTTATTATTAATTGTATACGAAAATATCTTATATTTTAAAAAATATAGTGAATATAAATCAAACTTTTCATCATTTTTATAGTAAAATTAATATTATTAAATCTAATCTATTTAAAATTATATATATAGAGGTTTTACTTATGGAAAGTTTACTATTAGCTAGATTACCGGAAGCATATGTTGCATTCAGTCCTATCGTTGACGTATTACCGATAATTCCTGTTTTCTTCTTACTTTTAGCATTCGTATGGCAAGCAGCAATTGGTTTTAGATAATTTTGCAATCATATTAAAACTCACTCTTTATATAACCCCTTTTTATTTATATTTTAGAAATTATATAAATAAAAACAGAAATATTTATAAAGAGTAACTATCAAATTAGATTTCTAAATTATAAACTTAAAATAAAAAAAAATGGTAGAACCTTTATTATCAGGAATTGTTTTAGGCATGATTACAGTTAGTGCCTTTGGTCTATTTGTTGCGGCGTTTTTACAATATAGTCGTGGTAATCAGTTTGTGGATTAATCTACATATAATTGCCATTAAAAAATTTATTAATAAATAAATTTTTTAATGGTCTATAAAATTTTTTTATAGACATTTTTTGATTTCGGAAAATTTTATGAAATCAAATATTTAAACATGGGAAGTTATTTAATTACAACTTTACCACCAGCTTCTTCAAGTTGTTTCTTAGCAGTTTCAGCTGCTTCTTTATTCACATTTTCAGAAACTGCTTTAGGTGTAGCTTCTACAAGGTCTTTAGCTTCTTTTAAACCTAAACCTGTAATACTACGAACAACTTTTAATACTGCAATTTTCTTATCTGCAGGAACTGACTCTAACATTACAGTGAATTCTGTTTTTTCTTCCACTGCTTCCACAGGAGCCGCAGCAGCCATAACAACTGTACCACCACCTACACTCGCACTAGCATCTACACCAAAAGTTTCTTCAATTTTGCTAACTAATTCAGAAGCTTCTAATAGAGTTAATGTTTTTAACTGTTCAACAATTTGATCAATTTTTTCTGACATAATAATTTATTAAAATAAAGTTAATTTTTATATGATATATAGAATTTTTTAAGTATTTTTTATTTTTAAATTAATTAAAAATATTTAAATCTAATTGCAATGAAGGCCCCATAGTTGTACAAATGAACATACTTTTAAAATATTTTCCTTTTACACCTGATGGACGATTTTGCAAAATTGATTCATATAATGCTTTTAAATTTTCAAGCAATTGAATCTCTGTGAAATTCGATTTCCCAAAACTTATATGAACAATACCAGTTTTATCAGCTTTATATTCAAATTTTCCTTTTTTAAACTCTGATACTGTTGCTGTTATTGTTGTAGTTACAGTTCCTGATTTTGGTGATGGCATTAAACCTTTAGGTCCTAGTACTCGACCTAATTTTGCTAGTTTTGGCATCATATCAGGAGTTGCTACTAATAAATCAAAGTTAATATTTCCTTGACTAATTTCTTGAATAAGATCGTCACTTCCAACAATATCTGCACCCGCATTTGTTGCTTCAGAAATATTATTAGAATTTGTCAACACTGCAACTTTAATAGATTTTCCAACCCCATGTGGTAAACTTACAGTAGTTCTTAATTGTTGATCTGCGTACTTTGGATTAATATTTAAGTTCGCGTGTAATTCAACAGTTTCCACAAACTTTGCCGTACCCGTTTCTTTTAAAACTTTAATTGCTTCTTCTAAATTTGAAAATACAATATTTTTTGTTTTAACTTCGTTTTCTTTTTGCCGACGTGATAGTTTTTGCATAAAATTTCCCCAGTAAAATCATTAAATTATAGGTTAATCTGCTATCGAGATACCCATATTTCGAGCAGTACCTTCAACAATTTTTATTGCACTACTTAATTTTGTAGTATTTAAATCTGGTAATTTAATGCTTGCAATTTCTTCTAATTGAGCTTTAGTAATAGAGCCAACATTTTTTTTATTAGGTGTTGCTGATCCTTTTTTTAGTTTTGCTGCATTCGCTAATAAAACAGAAGCTGGTGGAGTTTTAAGTACAAAAGTATAACTTCTATCTTCAAAAACAGAAATTTCTACTGGTATAATAAGTCCAGCTTTATCACTTGTTCTTGCATTATACTCTTTACAAAATGCTGCAATATTCACACCATGTTGTCCTAGAGCAGGTCCCACCGGCGGGGCTGGAGTTGCTTTTGCAGCAGGCAATGCTAATTTAATTATTGCGGTTAGTTTTTTAGCCATGTTAATTATTTTTTTTAGTAAAATATAAACGGATATTTGAAGATTAAAACTTTTCTTTTAAACTATTTAAAAACTTCTTTTAGAACAAAAAAGTTTTTAATTTCAATTAAATAGTACTATAATGAAAAAGAAATTAATCACAGATTTTTGTATCACTAAAATTCTATTTAAAATATCGACCTCTTAACATAAAGAGAAGCGCGTCCTGAAGGACTTGAACCCTCGACATCTAATTTTGGAGACTAGCGTTCTACCAACTGAACTAAGGACGCATATTGTTTAGTTTTAATTGTACTTATAATCTAACAAAAAAGCAATACAATATTAGGTTTATTGATATATATATAATTATTAGATTTTGATTATGCAAAATTCTACCAATAAGTTAGGACAAGTTGTGACAGAAAACTACTTACCTCACAATTTTTTAGCAGAAAAAATCATTTTAAGTAGTTTATTAATAAGTTCAGAGGCGATTGATTTAGTAATAAGAACAGTTAAAATTGAAACATTTTATTTTAAAAATCATCAACAACTATATAAAGTCATACTTGAAATGTATAACAAAAAAATCCCTATAGATATACTGACGTTAAATACATTTCTTCAAGATCAGGGACTTTTAAACAGTATTGGTGGGACTCAAATCTTAGTAGATCTTATAAATCAAGTACCTAGTTTAATATATTTAGAAGATTATATTAGATTAGTACAAGACAAATTTTTGCGTCGACTTATGATTAAACTTGGATATCAAATAATAAATTCTGCCTATATTACAAATATTCCCTTAGAATTAATTTTAAGTGATTTAGAAACAAATGTTTTTACATTAACTAACCAACTTCAAACTCAAAAAATTTCAAGTAGTGCTGAACTGCTTTCAAACCTTTTTTTACAAATAAAACAGAACTCAAAAACTACTTCGTTGATTGGATTAGAGTCTGGATTTTATGATTTGGATTCATTTACTAATGGATTTCAAAAATCTGATTTGATTATTATTGCAGGTCGTCCATCAATGGGTAAAACAGCTTTATCATTAAATATTGCTTTGAATATTACTAAAAATGCAAATTTGCCAGTTTTATTTTTCAGTTTTGAAATGACAAAAGAACAATTGATTTATCGTATTTTAACAACTGAAACTAAAATAAACAATCAACGATTAAAAAGTGGAAATTTGTATAAAGAAGATTGGTTAAATTTAAATAAAAGTATTCAAGATATTTCGGCTTTACCACTCTTTATTGACGATACACCAAATTTAACAATCTCGGATATAAAATTAAAAATTAAGAAAATTATTTTTGAACAAAATAAAATAGGCTTAGTTATTATTGATTATTTACAGTTAATGCAAAATACTAAATCAACCACGGAAAATCGTGTACAGGAACTTTCACAAATTACACGATTTTTGAAAACAATCGCAAGAGAGTTTCAAGTACCAATAATTGCTTTATCACAATTAAGCCGAAATGTAGAAAATAGAACAAATAAACGCCCAATATTATCCGATTTACGTGAAAGTGGCTCGATTGAACAAGATGCCGATCTTGTTCTAATGTTATACCGTGAAAGTTACTATAACTCAAATAATACTTTAAATGACAAAAAAAGCTTGGTTGAACTTATAATAGCGAAACACAGAAATGGACCTATAGGTACTGTTCCTTTGGAATTCGATTCTCAATATACTAACTTTTCAACTTATACTTCAGAATTATAAATGCCTAGAACCAGATTCGAACTGGTGACACGAGGATCTTCAGTCCACTGCTCTACCAACTGAGCTATCCAGGCTTAATTAATATTATACACTAATAGACTTATAAAAGCAAGTTATTTTCAAATTTTTTTTAAATTAATAGTTGCTTATTTTAGAAAAATTAAGTAATATATAAATTGGGTATAGCTTAAAATAAGATTTTAAAGCATCTTAATATGTCAGGATCGTAAGATAGCAGCATAAAGATTGACTAAAAATATCTGTATTTTTACTATACCTAAAACTTTTTCAATAAATTTTTACCAGTTAGTGATAAAAATAAAATTTTTTTTTTCAATTATTTATTAATTAATATTCTTTACTATAATATAATTACAAACTATTGTGGCAAAAATATTAAGTATGTTTTTTTTTTTAAAAGCTGATACAATTAATATTGTAGTCAATCTTACTATTTTTAACTTAAAAAACGGAATTAGAAATGACAGCTTCATTATCAAATTTTCTATCTAGTTTATTATACGGTGGCATTGTAGTTGCTGCTATTGCAACAGCTTTAATTATTGTTAGTAAAAGTGATCGTATAAGACGTTAACATTATTAATTAGAATTAATAAATCCATTATTTATAGTTAATTATCTTTTTTAATAATTACTTATGATAAATATTGGTTTTGGACCTAATATATTATTAGGTTTAATTTTAGGATTTGGAGTAATATTACTATATTTTCTTCGAGTAGTTAAGCCGGAAGTTGCAAGAGATGAAGATATCTTTTTTGCAACTATTGGTTTACTTTATAGTTGTATTTTAATTGTTCATGGCTGGCGATTAGATCCGATTTTACTATTTAGTCAAGTATTAATTATAGCATCTTTATTAGTTGCCGGTTGGGAAAACATTAGATTACGTGGTCTACTTTCAAATATGGCAAAACTAAAAAAAAAAAAAGAAAATAACTAATAATTTTTTATTTTCTTGGTTTCAATTATATAAATAATTTTTTCATATTATGTTCAAAAAATATTCTAAACTTTGTGCATTAGTTTTATTCGGTATTTTTAATATTTTTGTTACAACAGCATCTGCAATCGATTTAGATGAAGCTACAAGAACTGTAGTAGTAGATTCTGCAGGAAACACAACAGTTTTAACTCCAGAACAAGTAAAACGTGGAAAACGTTTATTTAATGCTACTTGTGGTGCATGTCATGTTGGTGGTATTACAAAAACAAATCCGAACGTTGGATTAGATCCAGAAGCTTTAAGTTTAGCAACACCACGTCGTGATAACATTAATGCTTTAGTTGATTATATTAAAAACCCTACAACTTACGATGGTTTAGATTCTATTGCAGAAATTCATCCTAGTATTAAGAGTGCAGATATTTATCCGCGTATGCGTTCTGTAACAGATGAAGACTTATATGCTATTGCTGGTCATATCATGTTATCACCTAAAATTCTTACAGAAAAATGGGGTGGTGGTAAAATTTATTACTAACAATTTATTTTTAAATATTAGATTCCAATATTAAGTTTAAGTACTGGAATCTATTATAAGATTAAAACTTACTAACAATTGGATATTGTCAGATTAATTTTTTGTATGTTAATATAAATAAAGAATAATAATTATCTAAATTTTAAAATAATCATTTCTAATAATCCACAAAGCATGTAGCTCAGTGGATAGAGCATCAGATTCCGATTCTGAAAGTCAAGGGTTCGATTCCCTTCATGCTTATTTTTAAATTTATTTCTAATAAATAAATTTTTATAATTAATACCAAATTGAGGGGCTGACTTGGTTTTGACATTTAAAAATTAAGTAAAGTATGATGCAGGTCGAAGCTATAAGTCTTCGTAAAAACTTATAACTTTATAATAAATGCTAACAATATAATTTCTTTCAATTTTAAACAAGCAACTAAAAATTCTAGTGATTCTTTAATTTTCGCTGTTTAATTTTATGTTTAATTAATTTTTTCACTATAACTAGACTTTCTTTTTTTTATAGTTTAGACTAATATAAAATTTCATTTTGTTCTTAATTTGGAACTAAACCTGTGAATGAATACTTTAATATAATTTAAATGGACATGGGTTCGACTCCCATCAGCTCCATATGTATATAATTCAAAATCTTTTTATTTATGCATTCGTGGCCGAGTGGTTGAAGGCACCGGACTCATAATCCGTTTTCCTCTGGAACGTCACTGGTTCGAACCCAGTCGGATGCATTTAAAAAATTTTTAATATTGTTTTTTTAATCATATAAATGTAATATTAAAAATAAAAAATTATTAATATATAGAGAAAAATTTTATGGTTCAATCCTTAAATGCTCAACAAACCATTAATAATATAAACACTAATTTTCTTAAAAACAATCTTCCAGTAATTAGTATTGGGGATAATATTAAAGTTGGGGTTAAAATTATTGAAGGTAATAAAGAACGGATTCAGTTTTATGAAGGAACAGTTATATCTAAAAAAAATAGTTCAATTAATACTACAATTACTGTTAGAAAAGTATTGCAAGGTATTGGAGTTGAAAGAATTTTTTTAATTCATTCTCCTAAAGTAGATTCAATACAAGTATTAAGATCAGCAAAAGTTCGACGTTCAAAATTATATTACTTACGAAACTTAAAAGGTAAAGCTAGTCGTTTAAAACAAACTTTTAATTAAAATTTAAAATTAAAACTAAAAAAAAAAATATATTTGTAATTAATTTACGTATTATAATATATATTGTCTATATTAAAGTAATAACCGAATTATTTTTCAATTTTTAATTTATAGGAATTTAATATAAGGATTTATATGGCTACTTACAAAGTGACGTTAATCTCTAATCATGAAGGTTCAGTGTTTAACAGTACAATTGACTGTAAAAGTGATATGACTATTTTAGATGCTGCAGAAGAAGCTGGTATTGATTTACCATATTCTTGCAGAGCTGGTGCTTGTTCAACATGTGCTGGTAAAGTATCAAAAGGTAGTATTGATCAATCAGAACAAACATTTTTAGATGATGATCAAGTAGGAGCAGGTTTTGTTTTAACATGTATTGCTTATCCAAAATCTGATTGTGAAATTTTAGTATACCAAGAAGACGAATTATACTAAGAAAGATAGGAATGACAAGATATTCTGTCATTCCTTTTTTTTTAGAAGTTAAGTTCAGCCGCTTGAACTTTCTCAAATTGTTTTTTCTTTAAAATTAAGAAAACTTGTGTTAATAATACACTGAAACAAAATGCTAAATATCCTAAGATACGTGCAGGTTTTTGTAAAACAATTTCAGTTTCTTCTTGACCAAATCCACCAACATTCGGATCAATATTTAAAGGTTGATCAGCTTTAACAACATCTCCTACTTTTACTAATAATTTTAAACCTGCAGGAACAACTTGAGTTTTTGTTCCATCTGCATTTACAATAGAAATATTAGATTCACCTTTTTCAGAGCTTGTTATTTCAGAGATTTGACCAGCTTGTACTGCGCCAAAACTGTTTATATTACTTCTTTCACCTGTTGGATATACTTGTCCACGACCTCTGTTTCCGCCTGCATATAACGGGTATGTTAAGTATTTAGCATCTGCATTTGTTTCAGGATCTGGAGCTACAACTGGGAAAATAAGTTCTTGATGTGTCTTTCCTGCAATTGGTCCTACAACTAAAATATTATCAAATTCAGTGCTGTAAGGTGAGATAAAAACGCCTTTATTTTTTTCTTTAACTTCTTTAGAAATTTGGTTTTTAGCTGCTAATTTAAATCCTTTTGGTAATATTACGATTCCACCAACATTTAAATCTGCTTTTTGACCAGCTGCACTGATTTGTTGACGTGTTGTATCATAAGGTACTTTAATACCAATTTCAAATACAGAATTAGGAAGTACAGCTTGTGGTGCTTCTACTTCAATAGCTTTTTGATTTAAATGACAGTTAGCACATGCTAATTTACCATTTGCTGCTCTAGGATTTGAATATCCTTGTTGCGCAAAAACTGGATAAGCTGATGAATTTTCAATACAAAAACCAAATGAACTTATAGCAATCGTTAAAGTAAATAAAAGACTTTTAAAAAACTTGTTAGTTGCCATGGATTTAATACTTTTTAAGTATATATGTAAATTAATTTTTTATTAAAAGCAGGATACCTACTCCTGAAAAATATAATAATAAAATTGCTAATGATAATAGCAATTGTGTAAGTGGATCGGTAGAAGGTGTTAAAACTGCTCCAATAATTGTTGAAACTAGAATTATGTATCGCCAAGCAGCTAACATTTGTTTCGCAGATATAATATTTAATAAACCTAATAAAATCTGAATAATCGGAATTTGAAAAGCTAAGCCCGTACTATAAAATAGAACAAGAATAAATTCAAAATATTGATCAAACGACCAAAAAGGTTCAATAACTTCATCACTATAACTTAAAAAAAAGTTTAAAGCTGCTGGTATTAATGCATAATACGAAAAAACTAGACCCAAACCAAAGAGACATAGTGAACTTAACAGTAATGGTAAAATAATTTTAGTTTCTTTTTTTGTTAATCCTGGTAATAAAAATAGAATTAATTGTCCTATTGTAAACGGGCTTCCAAAAAGAAGTCCGGTATAAAAAGAAATTTTTACAGTAGAAACAAAATATTCACCAGGTGAAAGTTGAAAAAATTTTACATTACTAACTGGTAGTTCTAATATTTTAACTAAAAATTTAACTTCAAAAAAAGCGATCGCAGTTAACAATAAAATTATCCAAAATATATGAAAAATTCGTTGTCGTAATTCTTCAATATGTTCTGAAAATGGAAGTTCTAATGTTACAGTTTCATTTTTTTTAAAGTTAAAATCAGAATTTGTTATCATATATTTGGATTTTGCATCTTTTATGATTAATACTAAATCAAAAATTTAGTATTTAGTGTTACCTAAGTCAAAATCTATACATAACTATTATTAAAAATATAAAACTAAATTAAATTTAGTTTTATATTTTTATGATAAATAATTTATAGCTTCAAGACGAGCTGTAGCTTTTTTTAATTCAATTGATGCATCAAGCCTTGCTTTACTTGTTTCTGCATTTTCAACTGCTAAAGTAGCTTTTTCTAATTCTTGTGTTGCTGTACTTAATTCAACAGAAGCAAGTTCTTCAACATCATTTACTAGAACGGTTACTCGGTTTCTATCAATTTCAGCTAAACCTCCACATAAAATAATAGGAGTCCATTTGTCATCCAATTTAATACGTAATAAGCCAGTATCTAAAGCTGTAATTAACGCCGCATGACCATCTAAAACACCTACTTGACCAGTTAAACCTGGTAAAACAACTTCATCAGCTGTTGTCGAACAGATGACTCTGTCCGGAGTAAGAACTCGAATGTTCAGAACCATAAATATTACTCCTTTATTTTAGAGTTTCTGCTTTCGCAATTGCTTCGTCAATATTTCCTACAAGGTAAAATGCTTGTTCAGGTAAATCATCTAATTCACCATTTAATACCATTTTGAAACCTTTAATTGTTTCTTCTAAACTTACATATTTACCAGGTGAACCTGTAAAGATTTCAGCAACGAAGAAAGGTTGTGATAAGAATCGTTCAACTTTACGAGCACGTGCTACTGTTAATCTGTCTTCTTCTGATAATTCATCAATACCTAGAATTGCAATAATATCTTGTAATTCTTTGTAACGTTGTAAAGTTTCTTTTACAGTCTCAGCTGTTTGGTAATGTTCAGCGCTAACAATATTTGGTTGTAACATTGTTGATGTAGAATCTAATGGATCTACTGCTGGGTAAATACCTTTAGCTGCTAAGTTTCTAGATAATACTGTTGTAGCATCTAAGTGAGCAAATGTTGTAGCTGGAGCTGGATCTGTTAAATCATCTGCAGGTACATAAACAGCTTGAATTGATGTAATAGAACCTTGTGTTGTTGATGTAATACGTTCTTGTAACGCACCCATTTCTGTTGCTAAAGTTGGTTGGTAACCTACAGCTGACGGCATACGACCTAATAATGCTGATACTTCAGAACCTGCTTGTGTGAAACGGAAGATATTATCAATAAATAATAATACGTCTTGTTTATTAACATCACGGAAGTACTCAGCCATTGTTAAAGCTGTTAAACCTACACGCATACGTGCTCCTGGAGGTTCATTCATTTGACCGTATACTAATGCTACTTTTGATTCAGGGAAATTCTTTTCATTAATTACACCTGATTCTTTCATTTCTTGGTATAAGTCATTACCTTCACGTGTACGTTCACCTACGCCACCAAAAACTGATACACCACCATGTGCTTTTGCAATATTATTAATTAATTCCATAATTAATACTGTTTTACCTACACCAGCACCACCGAATAAACCAATTTTACCACCACGACGGTATGGAGCTAATAAATCTACAACTTTAATACCAGTTTCAAAAATTGATGGTTTTGTTTCTAACTCAGTGAAAGCTGGCGCATCACGGTGAATTGGTAATGTCTCATCGTAAGAAACATCTCCTTGTTCATCTACAGGTTCACCAATAACGTTAAAAATTCGACCTAATGTTGTTGTTCCTACAGGCACAGAAATAGGTGCTCCTAAATCAACAGCTTCAGTACCACGTTTTAAACCATCTGTTGAACGCATTGATACAGCACGAATTTTATTGTCACCTAATAATTGTTGTACTTCTACAACGTTTCCAATGCCATCTGCTGTTTCAATTTTAATAGCACTGTAAATAGGTGGTAAGTTTCCACTAGGGAATACGATATCTAATACAGGACCGATAATTTGAGTAACGTAACCTTTATTTGTAATAGTTTCTACCATTTTGACTTGACATATTTAAATACTTAAGAATAAATATACTTTCGGGATTTAACGTACAATTTAAAATTAATTAACTATGTATCATTGTACAACAAAATAAAAAGAATTCTTGAATAAAATATTTTCTTCTAGTTCCCTAATTTTTTTCTTGTTTTTATTGTTCATCAAATAATCGACCACTTACTTTTAACCAGTTTCGAGCACCTGGATAATTATCTGGTGCTAATTTAAGTGCTTGACGCCAATAATCACCTGCTTTATCGAAAAATTCGGTTGCTAAAGCTCTATATTCAGCTCGTTGCATATCGTCAATATCCTCATTTATCATCGTTAATGTATTTAATCCTGAAGAATGGTAAATTACAGCTATATTATTTAAAGCTTGTGGTAAATTCGAGTTTAGTTCTAAAGCTTGATGATAATACTCTAAAGCTTGCGAATTATTTCCAATATTACCATAGATTAATCCAATATTATATAATGTATAACTTCTATCATAGGGATCCTCTTCAACTTGTAAAGCTTCATAATAATTTTCTAAAGCTTCAGCATATTTTCCTTCAGATTGTGCCGTCATACCTGCTCGATAATAAGAAAAAGCCTGTTTTTCTTGTTTACTTGCTGGTAAAACTTTTAAAAGTATATCAGCAATAACTGTAAACGTTTTATCGATAAAATTTCCCATAATAACTCCTTTCAAGATAAAAAATAAAAATTTTTTTCTTTTTTTTCTAATTTATAAAAACTTTTAATTAATTATAGTTAATATTTAGATTTTCGTATATTGCTAGAAGATAATATATAGATATATTATCTTCTAGCAATATACATTTTTTATAGCTGGTGAAGGGATTTGAACCCCCAACCTACGGATTACAAATCCGTTGCTCTACCGTTGAGCTACACCAGCAGATAAATTAAATTTTTTCTTTTTTATAAATTAACATTCTTCTTTGTACCAATTTTATATATAACTTTATAAAAAAGCAATCTTTTAGAAAATTATTTTAGGCATCTAGCCCTTAAATTATAATATAGACGTATTAAAAATAACACGTCTATATTATAAAATTTTTTAACCAAACTTACCAGATGTAGAAGCTATTACAAATGCTGCGTATGTTAAAATATAACCTACAGTGAAATGTACTAAACCTACTAAACGTGCTTGTACAATTGATAATGCTACTGGTTTATCACGCCAGCGAATTAAATTCGCAAGTGGTGTGCGTTCATGAGCCCAAACTAATGTTTCGATTAATTCTTGCCAGTAACCACGCCATGAAATTAGGAACATAAAACCTGTTGCCCAAATTAAGTGACCAAATAGGAACATCCATGCCCAAACAGACAGTTTATTCATACCAAATGGGTTGTAACCATTAATTAATGGAGATGAATTTAACCATAAGTAATCACGTAACCATCCCATAATATAATTAGATGATTCATTAAATTGACCTGGGTTACCACCCCAAATAGTAATATGTTTCCAATGCCAGTAGAATGTTACCCATCCAATAGTATTTAACATCCAGAACATAGCTAAATAGAAAGCATCCCATGCAGAAATATCACAAGTACCACCACGACCAGGACCATCACAAGGGAAACTGTAACCAAAATCTTTTTTATCTGGCATTAATTTTGAACCACGCGCGTCTAAAGCACCTTTTACTAAAATTAATGTTGTTACATGTAAACCTAATGCAATCGCATGATGTACTAAGAAGTCACCAGGACCAATTTGTAGGAATAAGTCGTTTTTACTATTATTAATTGCATCTAACCAACCTGGTAACCAAAGTTGACTACCAGCAACAGTCGCTGGACTTGTTGATGAAGATAATAAAACGTTAAATTCATAAACAGCTTTTCCTGAAGCTGCTTGAATATATTCTGCAAATAATGGTTCAAATAAAATTTGCTTTTCTGGTTGACCAAATGCTACTACTGTATCATTATGGATATATAAACCTAATGTATGGAAACCTAAGAATAAAGAAGCCCAACTTAAGTGTGAAATAATTGCTTCTTTATGTTCAAGCATTCTTGCTAAAACATTATTTTTATTTAAAGCTGGATCATAATCACGAACAAAGAAAATTGCTCCATGTGCGAAAGCACCAACCATTAAGAATCCCGCAATATACTGATGGTGTGTATATAATGCAGCTTCAGTTGTAAAGTCTTTTGATAAATATGCGTAAGGAGTAAGTGCATACATGTGTTGTGCAGTTAATGATGTAGCTACACCTAAACATGCTAGAGCTAAACCTAATTGCATATGTAAAGAATTTGTAATAGTTTCAAATAACCCTACATGACCTGCTCCTAAACGTCCTCCTGGAGGACGGTGTGCATCAAGAATTTCTTTCATATTGTGACCAATACCCCAATTAGTACGGTACATATGGCCTGCTATAATAAATACTACAGCAATTGCTAATTGATGATGAGCAATATCAGATAACCATAAAGATTGAGTTTGCGGATGGAAACCACCTAAAAATGTTAAAATTGCTGTACCAGCACCTTGACTTGTACCATATACATGATTTGCACTGTCAGGATTCTCTGCATAAACAGTCCAATTACCTGAGAAGAATGGTGCAAGACCTGCTGGATGCGGAGGTGTTGTTAAGAAATTATCCCAACCAACATGAACCCCACGTGATGCCGGAATAGCTACGTGAACAATGTGGCCTGTCCATGCTAATGAACTTACGCCAAGTAAACCAGATAAATGGTGATTTAATCTTGATTCATTATTTTTAAACCAAGATACACTTGGGCGGAATTTTGGCTGTAAGTGTAACCAACCAGCAAATAAAAGAACACAGGCTAATATTAATAAGCCAATAGAACCAGCATAAAGTTCTTGATTTGTTCTTAAACCAATAGTATACCACCAGTGATATACACCTGAGAAAGTAATATTTACAGGGTATGTATTACCTTTACTAAATGCTTTTACTGCTGATTCACCAAAATGTGGATCCCAAATAGAATGTGCAATTGGTTTTACTTTTAGGGGATTACTAACCCATTGTTCAAAGTTTCCTTGCCATGCTACATGGAATAAATTTCCAGCTGTCCAAAGGAAAATAATAGCTAAATGACCGAAATGAGATGCGAAGATTTTTTGATATAAATTTTCTTCAGTCATACCGTCATGTGCTTCTAAATCATGAGCAGTAGCTATACCGTACCAAATTCGTCGAGTTGCTGGATCTTGTGCAAGGGCTTGGCTAAACTTAGGAAATTTAGTTGCCATAATCTTCAGATGCCTTTTTATATAATTTATAATTGTAAATAGAATAAAAACTTTTAATGATTTTAAAAAATTCTTTGTAAAACTTTAAATTGTTCTACTGTTTTTTTGGTTAAAAGTTTAGAAATTAAGTAATTGATAATGAACGTGCTAAGAAGAACGCCCATGTAGTTCCAATACCACCTAATAAATAATGTGCTAAACCAACAGCACGACCTTGTGTAATACTTAATGCACGCGGTTGAATTGCTGGAGCAAAGTTTAATTTATTATGTGCCCATACAATCGATTCAATAAGTTCTTGCCAGTATCCACGACCACTAAATAAGAACATTAAACTGAATGCCCAAATAAAGTGTGCGCCTAAGAAAATTAAACCATATGCAGATGAAGCTGAACCATACGATTGAATAACTTGAGAAGCTTGTGACCATAAGAAATCACGTAACCAACCATTAATTGTAATGGCACTTTTCGCAAAGTTGCCACCTGTAATATGAGAAATACTACCATCAGGCGTCACTGTTCCCCAAACATCAGATTGCATTTTCCAACTGAAGTGGAAAATTACTACAGAGATTGAATTATACATCCAGAATAATCCTAAGAACACATGATCCCAACTAGAACTTTGACAAGTACCACCACGACCAGGACCATCACAAGGGAAACGGAAACCTAAATTAGCTTTGTCTGGAATTAATTTTGAACTACGAGCGTAAAGTACACCTTTTAATAAAATTAATACAGTTACATGAATTGTGAAAGCATGAATATGGTGTACCATAAAATCTGCTGTACCTAATTGAATAGGCATCATAGCAATTTTACCACCAACTTCAACTACGTCACCACCAAAAGCATAGCTTGTTGTTGCTAAAGCATTTGGTGCTGTTGTACCAGGAGCTAATAAATGAATATTTTGAATCCATTGAGCAAAAATCGGTTGTAATTGGATTGCTTTATCAGAGAACATATCTTGTGGACGACCTAATGCACGCATAGTATCATTATGAATGTAGAATCCGAAAGCATGACATCCTAAAAATATACAAACCCAATTTAAATGTGAGATAATTGCATCACGGTGACGTAAAACACGGTCTAATAAGTTATTATAATTATTTGCCGGTGTATAGTCACGTACCATAAAGATAGCACCATGAGCAGCACCACCTACAACACAGAAACCACCAATCCACATATGATGAGTGAATAATGATAATTGAGTTGCATAATCAGTTGCAATATATGGGTATGGAGGCATTGCATACATATGATGTGCCACAATAATACTTAATGAACCCATCATAGCTAAATTGATAGCTAGTTGAGCATGCCAAGAAGTTGTTAAAATTTCATATAATCCTTTATGGCCTTCACCAGTGAATGGACCTTTATGAGCTTCTAAAATTTCTTTCATACTATGACCAATACCCCAATTAGTACGGTACATATGACCAGCAACAATAAATAAAACTGCTAATGCTAAATGGTGGTGAGCAATATCACTTAACCATAAACCACCTGTTACAGGATTTAAACCACCTTTAAATGTTAAGAAATCAGAATAAACATTCCATTGACCACTGAAAAACGGCGCTAATCCTTTAGAAAAACTAGGATATAATTGTGCCATTAAATCACGGTTGATTAAAAATTCATGAGGTAATGGGATTTCTTGTGGTGATACACCTGCATCTAATAATTTATTAATTGGTAATGCAATATGAATTTGATGTCCAGACCATGATAAACAGCCTAAACCTAATAAACCAGCTAAATGATGGTTCATCATAGATTCAGCATTTTGGAACCATTCTAATTTAGGTGCTGCTTTATGGTAATGGAACCAACCAGCAAATAACATTACACCTGACATGATTAATCCACCGATTGCTGTCCAGTATAATTCAACTTCACTTGTAATACCTTCTGCACGCCACATTTGGAACCAACCAGATGTTGTTTGAACACCTTGGAAATTTCCACCTACGTCACCATTTAAAATTTCTTGTCCTACAATTGGCCAAACAACTTGTGAACTTTGTTTGATACTAATTGGATCTGCTAACCATGCAGAATAATTAGAGAAGTAAGCACCATGGAAATGCATACCGCTAATCCATAAGAAAATTACAGCTAATTGACCGAAATGTGCACTGAAGATTTTACGAGAAACTTCTTCTAATGAACTTGTTTGGCTATCAAAATCATGTGCATCAGCATGTAAGTTCCAAATCCAAGTAGTTGTTTTTGGACCTTTAGCTAAAGTTCGTGAAAAATGTCCTGGTTGGGCCCATTTTTCGAAACTAGTTTCCACAGCGTCTTTTTCTACAAAAATTTGTACATTTTTTGCTCGACGCTCCGTTGAGCTTATTGCCATTGACTTTCTCCTTTTGGGAGACGAAAATCTATGAAACTCTCATAAAAAATAAAAAATAGTTTGTAAAAATCTATTAAGTAAATATGAGTTTTCAACATACCATTATATGTTGTTTTTTAATTTATTTTAACTAAATTTAAATATTTTCTATTTAAAATATTAAAAATTTTTAATATTTTAAATAGAGTTTTGAGAAATAAAAGGTAATAAAGATAAGACCCTAGCTCTTTTAATAGCTTTTGAAATTTGTCGTTGTTGTTGAACTGTTACACCAGTTGCACGACGAGGTAAAATTTTTCCCTGTTCTGTTACAAATAATTTTAATAAATCAATATCTTTATAATCAATTTTTTGACTAATAGTAAGGGGCGATAGTTTTTGTTTTTGTGCTAACATACTTTATTTAATTTCTTTATGTTCAGTAGGTTTATTACAATGACGACAATATTTCTTAAGTTCAATTCTTTCTGGATTATTGCGGCGATTTTTTTGAGTTGTATAACGAGATACACCTGCAGAACGTTTATTTGGATTTGAACGACATTCTGTACATTCTAAAGTTATTAGAATTCGTACACCTTTAGTTTTTTTTGCCATAAAGCTTTGTGGTAAAATTAATGAATTTTTAACAATATTTATATTATGACTACACTACCTAAAAATTGTTATCTTATCAAGGTTTTATGAAAAAACTTTGATAAGATAAGAAATTTTTTTTTAAAACTTCCAATTTTATAACGAATATATTATATTCTAGTAAATGCAAATATTTATTTAGGAAATTTAAAGGTTTATAATATTTATGGCTAATAACAAATCTGCAAAAAAACGTATTTTAACAAATGAACGCAATCGTTTACAAAATCGTTTTTATAAAAGTTCGGTAAGAACTTTGACAAAAATGTTTTTACAAAGTGTCGAAGTATATAAAACTTCACAAACTAATGAAAACAAACAAAAAGCTCAAACTATTTTAAATACGGTATATAGCTTAATTGATAAAGCTACAAAAAAAAATATTTTACACAAAAAAACTGCTGCTCGTAAAAAGTCACAATTAGCATGCCGTTTTAAAACAATTTAATTTTTATTTAAGTAAGATTCAGTTACAGTCAGTGAAAATTTTAGTTAGGGAAATTTGTATTATTACTTTTAAATTTCCTTAATATATTTTTACTTTATCTCTTTATATAAATTGAAGAATAATTAGTAATCAAAATTATGAAACAATCTATGAACTATATAACCGCTCTCCCAGATTTCATAGAAATGCAAAGGACGAGTTTTTGTTGGTTTATTGCCCAAGGTTTAAATGAAGAATTATCAATGTTTTCTCGAATTCATGATTTTAGTTATAATACTGAATATGTTTTATTTGGACATGAATATAGCCTAGTCAAACCAATTTATAATATTGTAAGAGCTAAAAAATATACAGCTAATTATTCTGCCCAACTAGTGATTCCTCTAGAAGTTAGAAATAAAAAACTAAACAGTATTCGTTATCATAGTCAATTTCCCATAATAAATTTACCATTAATGACAACTAGTGCTACTTTTATTATTAATGGTTGTGAACGAGTAATTGTTAGTCAAATTATTCGAAGTCCGGGAGTCTATTTTGAAAAAAATAAGAATCAAAAGAAACGAAAATTTGTAAAACGTAACCTCTCAATTGATATTAACAAACTTAAATCATTTATACCTTTAGGTGAACCTTTTGTATCTGAGCAAATTTTATCATTTTTCCCAATAGTATACAATCAAAATTTCTTTCAATACTCATTTACAGAATTAAATAGAAATGAAAAAGAGTTTTATTTTTATTTTTTAGAATCTTTTAAAATTTATAATATCATTTCCAAAACTATTAAATTCGACAAAAAATTTCAGCGAATTAAAATTTTTTTACAGTGGTTAACTTTAAAACAAAAAGGATTTCAAAAAATACAGTCTTTCCATATGGAAAAAGTTTTAAATTTAATTACTAGTTGGAATGGTTTATTGAAATCAATGATCAAATACCAACTTTTAACTCAAATTAACAGTAATTATAATACCTTTCTAAATAAAGATTGGTTATTTAAACTAGAACAAACATATTGGAGTCCATCTGAATTTGAACTTAATCCTAGTATTGTTGAAAACAGTAAAAATTTAATAAAATACTATGAAGAATTGACCGAGCTAAAGTTTGTTAATAATTTAATTTTAAATTTATTTATAAATGAACAAAAATTAAAGCAAATAACTCAATTTAAGTCTATTAATACTTCATACGCAGTAATTACTAAAAATTTAAACACTTTACTAACTAACTCTAAACAAGCTAAACTAAAACCGATATTTTATTTTTCAACAACTTTAAAAGAAATATTTAAATATAAGCAGAAAAAGAAAAAATCTAAAGATTCTGAAACTCTACAAATATTAACAAACCCACAATTTGGTTTAAATTCTATACAACTTCAAGATTTTAACTCTAATTATAGAAACAATACTTTGTTTGATTATAAATATGAAACGTTTGATAATAGAAAACGTTTGAATTATCTAAAATCAAGATCAGAAATTATTCAGTATAAAGATTCGCATGAAATAAAAGATAATTATAAAAATAAATATCAAGAAAAAGATCTTTATACGGCAATAGTTATTCCAGAATCAGGGTCTTGGATAAGGTTTGCTTTCCATAAAAATACTGAAATAAATAAATATAAATATCCAATAAAAAATCAAGAAGATGAAGTTGTTATTCAATTAGATAAATTTACTCAAAAACCAATAATTCATTTATTAAAAGAAATGGGTTTAACGGATTTAGAAATTTGTCAAAATTTACAACACGCTGATTTTTTTTATTTTAATAAACCATTAATAACTACTACATTATTATCAAATCAAGCATTATTAAGATTTGATTTAAATTTTGACTATTATAAAAATATTTCAGAATTTTCAAGAATTTTTGATTCTCGATATTATAGATTAGGAAAAATTGGAAGATCAAAAATTAATAATCGATTAAATTTAAAATTAAACAGTCAAGTACAAACTTTAACATACGAAGATATTTTTGCTATTCTTGACACCTTAATAAATTTATCAATTTCAAAAACTATTGGTGACGATATTGATCATTTAAAAAATCGTCGCGTACGGTCTGTAGGAGAATTACTACAAAATTTATTTAGAATAGGGTTTCAACGATTATTAAGAAAATTGAGAAGTCAAACAAATAAAATAGGTACAACTCAACTTTCAAGTTTTAATATTGTTGGTACAACAATAAGAGAATTTTTTGGATCTAGTCAATTGTCACAATACATGGATCAAACAAATCCATTATCTTCTTTAACGCATAGACGAAGAATTAGTGGCTTAGGACCTGGTGGATTTGACCGAGATAGAATTAGTTTTGCAGTAAGAGATATTCATCCGAGTCATTATGGTCGAATTTGTCCAATAGAAACTCCTGAAGGACAAAATGTGGGTTTAATTGCTTCATTAACAACTTGTGCAAGAGTTAATAAATCAGGATTTATTGAAACACCATTTTGGCGTGTTTTAAATGGTAAAGTTATAAAAACTGGCACTCCTATATATCTAACAGCCGACATTGAAGATTTTTATAAAATTGCACCTGCTGATATTGCAACAAATAATCAAAATTACTTGGTACAAAATTTAATTCCAGTTAGATATAAACAAGACTTTATTACTGTAACTCCTTTTGAAGTTGATTTTATTGCAATTTCACCTGTACAAGTCGTTTCGGTAGCAGCTTCTCTAATTCCATTTTTTGAACATGATGATGCAAACCGAGCTTTAATGGGTTCAAATATGCAACGACAATCAGTTCCGCTAATTTTACCTCAAAAACCTATAGTTGGTACAGGTTTAGAAAATCAAATTGCAATTGATTCAGGAACTACATTAAATGCACAAAAATCGGGAATTATACATTCGGTAACAGCTGACCAAATTATAATAAAACATGATGATGGAAAAGAATTAAAGTATCCTTTACAAAAATATCAAAGATCAAATCAAGAAACTTGTATTAATCATCGTCCAATAGTATGGAAAGGTGAAAAAGTGAAATCTGGTCAAATGTTAACGGATGGTCCCGGGATTAACATGAGTGAATTAGCATTAGGCCAAAATGTTTTAATAGCTTATATGCCATGGCAAGGTTATAATTTTGAAGATGCAATTTTAATTAATGAAAGATTAGTTTATGAGGATGTTTTTACCTCAATTCATATAGAAAGATATGAAATTGAAATTGATCAAACGGCTGAAGTTTGTGAAAAAACAACTAAAAATATTCCCAATTTAAATTTTTCAAATGTTCAACATTTAAATGACGATGGAATTGTTTCAATTGGAACATTTGTAAAACCTGGAGATATTTTAGTTGGAAAAGTTATAGAGAAAGATGATTCAGAACAATTACCTGAAGCAAAATTACTTCGGGCTATATTTGGTGCTAAAGCAAAAGGTGTTCGAGACACATCTGTTCGTATGCCTGAAGGAGAATATGGTCGTGTAATTGAAACTTTAACTTTTAATCGACGAACAAAATTAGCATATAAATTTGAAAAAATTCAAATTTTTATAGCTCAAATTCGGAAAATTCAAGTTGGTGATAAAATTGCAGGTCGTCATGGTAATAAAGGTATTATTTCACGAATTTTACCGAGACAAGATATGCCATTTTTACCAGATGGAACACCTATTGATATTATTTTAAATCCTCTGGGGGTTCCTTCAAGGATGAATGTTGGTCAATTATATGAATGTTTACTTGGGTTTGCAGGTCATAAATTAAATCGTCGTTTTAAAATTTTACCTTTTGATGAAATGTATGGTCAAGAAATTTCACGAATCTTAATAAATAAAAAATTACGTCAAGCCTCTATTGAAAGAGACGAAGCATGGATTTTTAATCCGTATTCTCCAGGCAAAATGGTTCTAATTGACGGACGAACAGGAAAAGAATTTGAAAATCCAATTACTGTTGGGAATGGCTATATGTTAAAGTTAATTCATTTAGTTGATGATAAGATGCATGCTCGTGCTACAGGCCCATATTCTTTAGTTACTCAACAGCCATTAGGTGGTAAAGCACAACATGGAGGACAACGTTTTGGTGAAATGGAAGTTTGGGCATTAGAAGGATTTGGAGCAGCATTTACGTTAAAAGAATTGTTAACTATTAAATCGGATGATATGGAAGGCCGAAATGAAACATTAAATGCTATTGTTAAAGGTCAACCAATTCCAACCTCAGGTATTCCTGAATCTTTTAAAGTATTACTACAAGAACTAAGATCAATTGGACTAGATATAAGTACATACCGTATTGATCAATTCAATGTTAGTCAAATTTATGAAACAGAAGTAAATTTAATTGAAAAATATGATCCTTTATCAAAGACGTTTCCTCCAACTTCAAATATAAATACTATATCATTCTAATAAGTTTAATTTTACAAGAAAATATGACAAGAACTGAAAAAGAATTTGATTATATAAAAATTAAGTTAGCGTCACCAGTCCGTATTCTTCAATGGTCACATAGAAGATTACCTAATGGACAATTTATTGGCGAAGTTCAAAAATCGGAAACAATAAATTATAGAACTTTTAAGCCAGAAATGGATGGATTATTTTGTGAGCGAATTTTTGGACCAAGTAAAAGTTTAGAATGTGCCTGTGGGAAATACAAGCGAGTGCGGTATGATGGATTAATTTGTGAACGTTGCGGAGTTGAATTAACTGAATCGAGAGTTAGAAGACATCGAATGGGTCATATTAATTTAATATATCCCGTAACTCATGTATGGTATACAAACAGCCGTCCAAATTATATGGCGCTGTTATTAGAAGTTGAACAGTGTGAAAAACGAATTGATACAGGTCTTCTTTATTGTTTACCCGATATTTTTACAGTTATAAACAAAAATCTAGAGTTTACTAAAACTCCAGAAATTAAAGAATTATTAGAAGAAATTAGTAAAAATAAAGAGTTAATTAATTGGATATCTAATAACACAGTTAATAAAGATAGTATTCTTAAATTAAAACGAGATAATTTGTATAGTAAAATAAATCGAAACTTTTATAATTTAGAACGGTTAATTAATGATTCAAACTTAAAATTGAATAAAATTAAAAAAAATTTACTTCGATTAGTTGAAATATTTAAAAAAGACCCATCGTTAAAATTACAAATTTATCAAATATTTCAACAAGAATATCAAAAGAAATTTGCTATTAAATCTGGAAAAGTAAATTTACGTGATAATCGGATTAAGCGTATAAAGTTATCATCCTTATCATATTTTATAGCTGAAGACGAAATATCATTTTATGGACTTCATTGGGATTTACAGCAATATAGAAGAAGCCGAGAATTAGGATTTACTGGATACCCATTAAAGCCATATCCAAAACCTAAATTACAAACACGACGTCGAAATACACCGAAATATTTATTACGTACCACACCAAACTATTTAATCGGTGCTGTTTTAATAAAAAAAGAATTAGAAAACCTCAATATAAATCGTGAGATTTCAAAAACTAGAAGGTTTATTACAGTTTGCAGTAGAATTTTACATAAAGAACAACCTATTTATAATTGTTCAAAATGGTTCAGAAAATGGGAATATCAAAGAATTTACAAATTGCGTGACCAATCAATTAAACGCATTCGTATATTAGAAAACTTACAAGCTACGGGTTCTAATCCTGCTTGGATGATTATTACTATTTTACCTGTCATTCCTCCTGCTTTAAGACCTATGATTCAATTAGAAGGAGGAAGATTTGCTACATCAGATTTAAATGAACTTTATAGAAGAATTATTACTAGAAATAATAGGCTTCTTCGTCTGTTAGAAATTGATGCTCCTCAATTAATTATACGAAATGAAAAACGTATGTTACAAGAAGCTGTCGATACTTTGATCGATAACGGTAAACGTGGGAAAATTGCATTAAGTTCAAATAACCGACCCTTAAAATCATTATCCGATATTATTAAAGGAAAACATGGCCGTTTTAGACAAAATCTTTTAGGAAAACGCGTAGATTATTCAGGACGTTCTGTAATTGTAGTAGGCCCAAGTTTAAAATTAAATCAATGCGGTTTACCTTATGAAATGGCTATAGAATTATTTCAACCTTTTATTATAAGAGAACTTATAAATCAAGGGTTAGCTAGTAATATGAAAGTTGCCAAAAATTTAATTCAAAATAATGAAACAACAATTGATCCTGTTTTAAAAAAAGTTTTATCTAATCACCCTATATTTATAAATCGTGCTCCCACATTACATCGTTTAGGTATACAAGCTTTTGAACCTATATTAGTTCAAGGTCGTGCTATCAAATTACATCCATTAGTTTGTTCAGCATTTAATGCTGATTTTGATGGTGATCAAATGGCTGTACATATTCCTTTATCATTAGAATCTCAAGCAGAGTGTTATATGTTAATGTTAGCTCCTTATAATTTTTTATCTCCTGCAAATGGAGAACCTATTATTATGCCGAGTCAAGATATGGTATTAGGGTGTTATTATTTAACTGTAAATAATATTAGTGGATTATTAGGTTCGAATCATTATTTTTCAGATTTAGATGATGTTCTTTTAGCTTATTCGCAAAATCAAATTGAATTACATACATTAATATGGGTTCGCTATACAGGTTCGATAAATGAAACAAATAACTTTATAAAAAAAATTATATTAAATGATGGTACTTATATTGAATATTTTGAAAATTTACAAATTCGAAAAAATAAAAATGGAGACGAGCTTGTAAAATATCTTCAAACAACAACTGGTCGAGTAATTTTTAATTATACAATTCAAAAAACCTTAAAACTAGTGATATAAATGATCGTAATTCATTTTAAAGCGATACTTATAAACAAACAATACAAGTTTTATGAAAGATTATAAATATCAGAATACACTTATTAGTAAAAAACAACTCAAACAATTATTGGCTTGGAGCTTTACAAATTATAATTCCATGCAAGCCTGTTCTCTGGCAGATGAATTAAAATATTTAGGATTTAAATATGCTAGTCAAGCTGGAATTTCAATTAGTATTGAAGATTTAAAAGTTCCATTTGTTAAAACGAAAATGCTTGATGAAGCTCATCAAGAGATTTTAAATGCAGAAAAAATCTGTTTAAAAGGAAAAATAACTGACGTTGAAAGATTTCAAAAAATTATTGATACTTGGAGTATTACTAGTGAATCTTTAAAAGATGAAGTTGTTTCTTATTTTAAAAATTATGATCCTTTAAATTCTGTTTATATTATGGCATTTTCGGGTGCACGTGGGAACTTATCTCAAGTACGTCAATTAGTTGGTATGAGAGGTCTTATGTCAGATCCGAGTGGTGAAATTTTAAAATTACCTATTAAAAAAAATTTTCGTGAAGGTTTAACAATTACTGATTATTTAATGTCAGGGTATGGTGCACGTAAAGGTATTGTAGATACAGCTTTAAAAACTGCTAACTCTGGGTATTTAACACGACGCTTAATTGATGTTGCTCAAGATATTATTATTCGTGAAAAGGATTGTCGAACAACTCATTCATGCTTAGTTTTTAATTTAGAAAATAAAAACAAAATAATTAAATTAATTTACGATCAAATTTTAGGCCGATTAATTAGTAAATCTATATATGATCCTATAACAAATGAAAAAATTGTCGACATAAATACACCGATAACACCAAATTTAATACAAACCTTTAAACAATTAAAAATTAATAAATTTTATATACGCTCTCCTTTAACTTGTAGTTTATACCGTTCAATATGCCAGAAATGCTATGGGTGGGATTTAGCTAATGAAAATTTAGTTGATATTGGAGAAGCTGTTGGTATAATTGCTGGCCAATCTATTGGTGAACCTGGGACGCAATTAACTATGAGAACTTTTCATACGGGGGGTATTTTTACATCTGAAGCTCGGCAACAAATTATAAATCCTATAGATGGGATTATTAAGTTTTCTAAATTTTTAAAAACCTTAATTTTACGAACAAATAGGGGGGAAGATGTTTTACTAACAAAAAATTCTGGTTCTTTAATTATTGTTCCCAATCAACAATCAGAAAAATTAGTTCAATTGGAAATTTTACCCAATACTATTTTATTCAGTAAAAACAATCAATATTTAAAGAAAGGTACAATTATAGGTGAGTTAGCTAATACTGAAAAACAAATTCGAACAGAAGTTAAACCTATATTAAGCACAAGTTCGGGAGAAGTTTTTATACCTCGGCTAAAAAATAAATTAAATTTTATTAATAAAAATAAATTATTATGGATTTTATCTGGACAAGTATATCAAGCTCCTAAATATTCATTTTTAAATTTTTATCCAGATCATAAAATTAATAAAGACAGTTATATATTTCGAACAAAAATAATTAATCAATATCAAGGATTTGTAAATTTTGTAACTGATAAAAGTGATTTATTTGAACAAAAGATTCAAATAATAACCAATAACTATAATTTAATAAATTCTAGACTTCAAAAACTTCCTATAGAAACCTTAATTCATAAATATGTATTAAATTACAGAAACTTAAAATTTTCTCTTAATTTAGAAGTAAAAAATAACAAATTATATTTAAATACTAAATATAGCCAACAGTTTGGAAGTTTACTGTCAACGAATTTTCAAACAGAAATGGGTGGAACTCCTTATTATGATTTATTTATTAAATATAAATCTATTCCAACAAATTCTTTAACCTTATATTTAAAACGTTTAAAATTTGACTGGAAACCTAATGAATTCTCAGAATTTTATTTTAATAAGAATTTTATAAATAAAAATCCTTTACGAATAAATCATCGTTCTATTCTTTGGTTACCTGAAGATGTATATAAATTAAATTGTGATAGAAGTTTATTACTTGTTGAACATGGAAATTTTATTTCCGAAAATTTTGAATTAATTCCTGGTTTATTTTCAAAACAAGCAGGAATTGTTACTATTACACAACGAAATAATATTGTCCAAGAAATTTCAATAAAGTCAGGCTTAGTGTATCAAGGAAAAAAATTTAAAAATTTTGCTAATAAAATTTTTTATCCAGGTGAAATTCTCTTTGAAAATATTAAAATTACTCAACCTTCATTATGTCAACATATTATTGGTAAAGTTACCGATCAATTGCTAATTCGTCCTTTATTTATTTATGAGGTTCCAATATCAAGATCTATAACTACTTTATTCGGTTCAAATTCAGAAATTTCACAAATTATGAAATTGAAAAGTAGTACTCAATATTTATATAAATCAAATCAGAAGATTAAAAGTTTTAAAAATATTAATTTAGTTTCAAATGTAATTGACTTATATTTGAAATCTTCTACAAAAAATATAGCCGAGTTACAATTTTCCATTGATCCAAGAACTAAAAATATCAAATTTTTAATTCTTGAGACAATATATTTACCAAATTATATTTCAGCAAATTTAAAATATACTAATATAAAATCTACTGTATTAGTTCAACCTAATCAATTTGTAGATGCATATACAATATTAGGTTATTTTGAAAGTATTTCTAGTAAGTCATTAGAAATTGTAAAACTGAAATCAAAAATTAAAGATATTAAACAAATTTTATTAATTTCTAATGATGATTGTTTAACTTTGAAGAAAGATAAAATTAAAACTAAATCTTTAAATGATTTAGTTTTAAATACAAAAAATATAAATCAAATTGGAAAAATTATTATTGAAAACAATAATTTTTTAACAATTCAACGTGGTAGGCCATATTTCTTCCCAAATTGTCAAGTTGAAGAATCTGTAAAAAATAAAACTTTGCAATATAAATTAATTTTAGAAGATCAACTTCCATATTCAAATTGTAAAAATAAATCAAGAAGTATTTTTTTAAATTACTGCGATGTTACTAAAAAAATATTCAGTAAAAAAGTTAATTGTAATTTTTCATCTACTTTTTATCAGGGTTCTAAAATTGAATTACCAAAAATGTTTATAAAAAAAAATGAAAATTTATACAGTTCTCCAATCCCATTATTTATAGATAATTTTTCAATTACCTCAAATATAAGTGAAACAAATAATATTTTTAATATATCAAATCGAAAAGATTCTACCTTAATTAAAAAACGTCGGATTCATTATTCTGTATTATTAAAAGGTTCCGAATTATCATCAAATTCTATTAAAAAAGAGGTTTATAAATCCCCGAATTTAATAAGAGTTCAATTTTATGGTTATCCATTTTCAAAATCAATAGGAATTCATTCAATCACCGAAGATTATTTTGAACAAGAAGCAAATAGTGTATTTTGTAAAAATGGAGAATTCGTAGCTGATGGACAAACTATAGGATTACTAAACTTTGAAAAAGAAATTACAGGTGATATTGTTCAAGGTTTACCACGTATTGAAGAATTATTAGAAGCAAGAAAAAAGAAACAAATTAGCAAAAATTTTTCAACAAATCAGAAAAAAGGTCTTTTAATTAGAAAAACAAGTATTGACTCAAGTTTTGAATTTAGAAAACTTGGAACAAGTATTAAAGAAAATGAAAAAATAAATCCACATAACTTATTAAAAGTTTATTTTAATTATTATGGGCTTATTAAAAATTTCTTTTGCGATCAAACAAAAATAGTAAATTCATATAGATTAACAAATAACTATGAAGCAAGCTATAGAAGTTTTAAAAAAGTTCAATCTTTAATTTTAAATTCTGTACAATCAGTGTATGAATCACAAGGTGTATCAATTGCAGATAAACATTTAGAAGTTATCATCAAACAAATGAGTACAAAAGTTTTAATTACTCATGAAGGAGATACTCCACTATTACCACGTGAAGTTATTGATCTGTATCACATTAAATATATAAATAATATTATTAATAATAATCATAAACAGCCTGCTTTTTATGTTCCTTTATTATTAGGAATTACGAAAGCAGCTTTAAATAATCCAAGTTTTATTTCAGCAGCTAGTTTTCAAGAGACTACACGTGTTTTAACAAAAGCTGCAATTGAGGGTAGGGTTGATTGGCTAAGAGGTTTAAAAGAAAATATTATTATAGGTCATTTAATTCCTGCTGGAACGGGTTCACAAAATTATAAAAATTGTTTTCAAAAACTCTAAACTCTCAATAGTTAATGAAATAGTTAAATACGAATAAAAAAATTTATTTTAAACTCTAGACTCTTTCCTTTCTTATTTGGTAATGTAAATGTTATAACAATTATTTTTAGTTTAAGGAGTTATAAATTATTATGGCTGATGTTACTTTAGCCCAATTATTAGAAGCTGGTGTTCATTTTGGACATAAAGCTTATAGATGGAACCCAAAAATGTTTCCTTATATTTATACAGAGCGAAATAATATTCATATATTAGATTTAGTTCAATCAGCTCAATTATTAAAAGAAGCCAACTTATATATTAAATCAGCAGCAGAAAAAGATAAGATATTTTTATTTGTTGGTACTAAACGTCAAGCAAGTAGTTTAGTTGCTCAAGAAGCAAAACGTTCTAATTCATATTATATAAACCATCGTTGGCTTGGCGGTATGCTTACAAATTGGGTAACATTAAAAAGTCGAATTGACCGGTTAAAAACACTTGAACAAGAAGAAGCAGATCAAGTTTTTAATTTACTACCAAAAAAAGAAGCCTCTTTACGTCGTAAAGAATTAGAAAAATTACGTAAACACCTAAATGGTGTGAAAGATATGGAAAGATTACCGGATGTTGCAATTATAATTGACCAAAAAAGAGAAATAACTGCAATAAAAGAATGTCGAAAACTTGGTATTCCTATTATTTCAATTTTAGACACTAATTGTGATCCGGATTTAGTAGATATTCCAATTCCAGGAAACGATGATGCCGTTCGCTCAATTAAATTAATATTAAAATCATTAACTGATAGTATTTTAGAAGGTAAAGTAATTTTATAAAAAAATGTATAGTTATGTGTTAATATTTTTTTAATACATAACTCTATAGTAAAATAACCATGCAAAAATAACTCTTGTTAAACTTTATTCAATTTGATATGATAGAATTAAGATTTCTGAAAACCTCGCGGAGTAGAGCAGTCTGGTAGCTCGTTGGGCTCATAACCCGAAGGTCAATGGTTCAAATCCATTCTCCGCTAGAAAATTTTATAAATTAACGTAAAAAAAAATAGTTTTTTATTAAAATTATATATTGAACGTTAAATATTAATAAGGTTTTACGTATGACATTAAATTTACAAACACCATTTCCGACGTTTGGAGGAAGTACAGGTGGCTGGTTACGTGCGGCTGAAGTTGAAGAAAAATATGCTATTACTTGGACTAGTAAAAAAGAACAAATTTTTGAAATGCCAACAGGTGGAGCTGCCATTATGCGTAATGGTGAAAATCTGCTATATTTAGCAAGAAAAGAACAATGTTTAGCTCTTGGTACACAACTAAGAACTTTCAAAATAAACGATTATAAAATTTATAGAATTTTCCCTAGTGGTGAAGTTCAATATTTACATCCAAAAGATGGCGTTTTTCCTGAAAAAGTAAATCCAGGTAGAACATCTGTAAATAGTCGTGGGTTTTCTATTGGTAAAAACCCAAATCCTGCTTCAATTAAATTTAGTGGAACTACTACTTACGAAAGTTAATTTATATTTAAGATTAGTTCTAATACTAATCTTTTGGCGAGGTGGCAGAGTTGGTCGATTGCGTCTGATTTGAAATCAGGTGGGTCTTTGCGGATCCCGTGGGTTCGAATCCCACCCTCGCCTTTTAAATTTTACTTGATTATTTAACTTAACTTTTGTGCTTAACTGTGTTTATTTTTTATAATTATTTCTTATGAGTAAAGTCTACGATTGGTTTGAAGAAAGATTAGAAGTGCAAGCTATTGCTGATGATATTTCAAGCAAATATGTTCCACCTCATGTAAACATTTTCTACTGTTTTGGTGGTATCGTATTTACTTGTTTCTTAGTTCAAGTAGCAACAGGATTTGCTATGACATTTTATTACCGTCCTAGCGTTGTAGATGCATTTGCTTCTGTTGAATACATTATGACAAGTGTTAACTTTGGTTGGCTGATTAGATCAGTTCACCGTTGGTCAGCTAGTATGATGGTTATGATGATGGTATTACACGTTTTCCGTGTTTATTTAACAGGTGGCTTTAAAAAGCCTAGAGAATTAACATGGGTTACTGGTGTAATTTTAGCAGTTGTTACAGTATCATTTGGTGTAACTGGTTATTCATTACCATGGGATCAAGTAGGTTTCTGGGCTTGTAAAATTGTAACAGGTGTTCCTGCTGCTGTTCCAGTTGTTGGTCCACCATTAGTTTTAGTGTTACGTGGTGGTGAAAGTGTAGGTCAAAGTACATTAACGCGTTTCTATAGTGCACATACTTTCGTTCTACCTTTAGCTGCAGCTGTATTAATGCTAACACATTTCTTAATGATCCGTAAACAAGGTATTTCAGGACCTCTTTAATTAAAAAAATACAATTGTTAATAAAATTTTAAAAAGGAATAATTATGTCAGTAATTAAAAAACCCGATTTATCAGATCCGAAATTAAGAGCAAAATTAGCGAAAGGTATGGGCCATAATTATTATGGTGAACCTGCTTGGCCTAATGATTTATTATATGTTTTCCCTGTTTGTATTTTAGGTACATTTGCTTGCTGTATTGGTTTAGGTGTAATGGCACCTACTCAATTAGGTGAACCTGCAGATCCTTTTAATACACCATTAGAAATTTTACCTGAATGGTACTTCTTCCCTACTTTTAATTTATTAAGAGTACTACCTAATAAATTATTAGGTGTTTTAGCAATGGCAGCAGTACCTGCTGGTTTAATTACTGTGCCATTTATTGAAAATGTTAACAAGTTCCAAAATCCATTCCGTCGACCAATTGCAAGTTTAGTGTTTATTCTTGGATTCATTTTTGCTGTTTGGTTTGGTATTGGTGCCGCTTTACCTATTGATAAAGCTGTATCTTTAGGCTTCTGGTAAATTTTTGAGTAATAACTAATGTTGTATTATTTTATAATAATACAACATTAATATGATTTTTTAGTTTTAAATAATTAAGTTTTAATAATAAAATAATTTGTTAAAAACTAACGATAAAGTTAAGTTTTTATTGAGTTTTTTTTCCTAGCCCTATAATATAAATAAACAATTAATACATAATTATTATTATATGAATATTGATGAAGATTTAGACAAATTATTTGAAAACTTGCCGTTTTTTATTAAGGAATACTTGATTTCCTATTCTCAAAATGACAAATTAATAGAAATTGTTATGGATTTAGGGCGTCGACCAGAGGCTAGGTTTACAACAGGTCCTGAATATTTATCTCAAAAAATTATATCATGGCAAGACCTTGAATATACTACTAAACGAATCAGTAAGTTTAGTAATGAGAATAGAGCAGGAATTGAACGAACTCTTCATCGAATAAGTTGTATTCGAAATCGCCAATTCTTAATTACTGGTTTAACTTGTCGAGTAGGGAGAGCCATTTTTGGTACAATTTGTCTAGCTCGAGACCTACTTGAATCGGGACAATCTATTTTAATTCTAGGAAAACCTGGGGTTGGTAAAACAACTATCATACGAGAAATTGCTAGAGTCTTATCTGATGAAATGGAAAAACGAGTAATTATAGTCGATACTTCAAATGAAATTGCTGGCGATAGTGATATACCTCATCCAGGAATTGGCAGAGCACGTCGAATGCAAGTTTCGCAAACAAATTTACAACATCATGTTATGATTGAAGCTGTAGAAAATCATATGCCTGAAGTTATTATTATAGATGAAATTGGTACTGAATTAGAAGCTCTAGCTGCAAGAACAATTGCAGAAAAAGGTGTTCAATTAGTAGGAACAACTCATGGAAATTGCTTAGAAAATTTAATTAAAAATCCTCCATTAGCAGATTTAATAGGTGGTATTCAGTATGTCACATTAAGTGATGACGAAGCAAAACGAAGAAAAACGCAAAAGAGCATATTAGAAAGAAAAGCTTACCCAGCATTTCAAATTGCAATAGAAATTAATGAGCAAAATTTATGGACAATTCATGAAGATGTTAAAGAGTCAATAGATCTCTTATTAAGAGGTACATTTTCAGTAACACAAGTCAGACAATTTTTACGAAATGAAAAAACGATTATTAAATATAAACCAACTCAAACAAATTTATTTTTTAAAAATTTAAATTCTGGTCAATTATCTTTAACTTCCAATACAAAAAATTGGAGTACTTTAAATTCAAATAAAACAAATAATCCAAATAAATTAAAACAAAAAACTTTAGTTATTTATGCTTACTCTTTATCTTCGAATTTAATAAAAGAAGTAATTTCAAAATTAGAAGTTAATTTGGTGCTGACAAAAGAAATTAAAAAGGCAAGCTTAATTATTGGTTTAAGAAAATACGTTCAACAAAATCGAAAACTACAAAAATTAGCTAAATTAAAAAATATCCCTATTTATGGAATTAACCGTAGTAGTATTTATCAAGTAGCAAAATTAATTCAATTTATTATGTTATAAAAAAAAAAATACTGTATAATAAAATGTGTGATTTGTTAAAAATATTCCTAAAAGGAGAATTAAGATGTCAGACCAAGCAGCAACACTTGAAAAATTACAAACTATTGTTAGTAACCAATTAGGTATCGAAAAAGCTTCGGTTGTTCCAACAGCAGATTTTACGAAAGATTTAGGCGCTGATTCATTAGATGTTGTTGAATTAGTAATGGCATTTGAAGAAGAGTTTGGAATCGAAATTGAAGATGAGGTAGCTGGTGATATGGCAACAGTTCAAAACGCTTTAGACTTTATTATAAAAAGTATGAAAAGCTAAAGTTAAATTACTGAAATCCTGAAACAGATTCCTTTAGGAATCTTTTTTAGGAAATTGTTTTATTAATAACTTTTGCATTGAAAAATAGTTTTTTAGGTATACAGTTTGCAGATCCAGAATTTATTCTCTATAATCACTACAGTTTATTAACGGGATATAGCTCAGCTTGGTAGAGTACCTGGTTTGGGACCAGGGTGCCGTAGGTTCAAATCCTACTATCCCGAGATTGATTCAAAAAATTCTAAACTGTTAGGATCTTAATAGTTTAGAATTTTATAATTTAAAACCTTGAAAATTAGATTTCTAAAAAGTTAGAAGAGTGTATAAAATTATCATAGAAGTAATCTTTATATATAAAGTATTGACGAAAAATAGGAATTCTTTTATTACGAAAAGATAAAATTAACTTTAAAAAATAATAATTCTATTTTATTAGTTTATACTGGTATTACGATTTTTCAAAAATCTGTTTCTAAATATACGTATATTATAATTAAATAAAATCATCTATGAGTTTAGCAAACAAAATATTAGAATTTAAATTAGCTTTTGCTAATGGTTTATCCTCAATTATGGAAACCATAGCGATTAAGATTTTTAATTACCCAAATAATATAGGGATGCCAATAAGTCAAACATATGATGTTAAAAAGCAAGCTCTTGTAGACTATGTTTCAAAATTACCTGTTCATGAAACACAATTTCCACCTGCCGCCGTTCCTAAAACATTAAGTCAAATTTTTTTTGGTAATTATCCAAATATGGATACAATTAATAGGACATTTTATGAACATAAATCTGATGGGTTTTATAATTTTTATGTCCCTAACTATCAAAATATTTTTTTCTTACCAGACTGGTTATCACAATGGATTCAAATTAATTTTGATATGTCTGTTGATACAACTCCATTGGAAATTATACAACGTTCTATCTTTTTGGGTTTAATTGGATTTTTCTTTATTGTTGAATTTAGAATGAAATTTTATTGGTTTTTAACAATAAATCCATATACAAGACCTTGGATTTATCTGATCTCTTTCACTGATTGGGTACAAGATTTAATGACAGGTCTTTCACCTGTTATTCTAGGTATAGATTTAACAGCTCCTGTTATTTTAGGTTTTACAGGAAAATTTGCTGATTCTCTTAATCATTTAGTATTTACAATGCCTTTTTTACCAAGTGAAGGACAACCAGGAAAAATGATGATTGATGATGAGGTTCAAGATGTTATTCTATTTAGATATTTACCATCATTATGGTACACATATCCAATTCCTGATACCTTACGAGAGTTTTGGTATACTCAAAGAAGAGAAATTTTTGATTTTATGCAAAAAAATTATGGCCATTTAGATATTGAATTTTTACCAAATCGAATTTTAAAAGAAATTTATCAACAGCAACAGTTAACAAAATCTTTGGCAGAAAATTTAACGACTATAAAAGAGTTTTATACAACCTTAAGTTATGATATGACTTGGCAAAATAGCCATAGTTTTCACTCTTTTTTATTTTTAGATGCATCGTCTATTTTTGAAACATCAGATAAATTTAGTTCATTAGTTTAAATATTTTATTAATTAATTAATAAAATATTTAAACTAATGAACTAAATTTATAGTAAAAACATTAAAATATTTTTATTATAACATTTTGATAAAAATATTTAGGTATTTTCATAATGTATAGAATGATAACTAGAACTACAAATAGATTAAAAA
>Ga0222714_10000199_pt1:70000-71548 | contig 71548 bp, 72 predicted proteins | sample C33_3DmetaG_FD_165048 | JGI IMG/M metagenome (GOLD analysis project Ga0222714, IMG submission 165048) | Estuarine water microbial communities from San Francisco Bay, California, United States - C33_3D | ecosystem: Environmental > Aquatic > Marine > Unclassified | place: USA...
GGTCAGGTTGAAGCTTAGGTAATACTAAGTGGAGGACCGAACCGACTGATGTTGAAAAATCAGCGGATGAATTGTGGTTAGGGGTGAAATTCCAATCGAACTCGGAGCTAGCTGGTTCTCCCCGAAATGCGTTTAGGCGCAGCGGTAGATATTATAGCTTAGGGGTAAAGCACTGTTACGATGCGGGCTGGTAATTCGGTACCAAATCGTTGCAAACTAAGAATACTAAGTGTACAGTCTACCAGTAAGACTGTGGGGGATAAGCTCCATTGTCAAGAGGGAAACAGCCCAGAGCACCAGTTAAGGCCCTTAAATAATTGCTAAGTGGCAAAGGAGGTAAGAGTACAGAAACAATCAGGAGGTTTGCTTAGAAGCAGCAATCCTTTAAAGAGTGCGTAATAGCTCACTGATCGAGTAAACTTGCGCCGAAAATGACCGGGACTAAGCAATTTGCCGAAGCTGTGCGATATATAAAATATATCGGTAGGGGAGCGTTCTGTTGTAGATTGAAGTATTAGCGTAAGCGGATATGGACGAAGCAGAAGTGAGAATGTCGGCTTGAGTAACGAAAATATAGGTGAGAATCCTATACCCCGAAAACCCAAGGTTTCCTCCGGAAGGCTCGTCCGCGGAGGGTAAGTCAGGACCTAAGGCGAGGCTGAAAAGCGTAGTCGATGGACAACGGGTTAATATTCCCGTACCATTTTTTATTGACAACGAGGGACGGAGAAGGCTAAATCAGCCGGATGTTGGTTACCGGTTTAAACGTTCAAGATGTTGAGAAGCGGCGAAAACGCTTTGAGTTAAGACGTGAATACGAGACACTAAGGTGTTGAAGTGATGTATGTCATACTTCCAAGAAAAGCTTGCACTGTCATAAATAAGAAATGCCTGTACCATAACCGACACAGGTGGGTAGGTAGAGTATACTAAGGGGCGCGAGATAACTCTCTCTAAGGAACTCGGCAAAATGACTCCGTAACTTCGGGAGAAGGAGTGCCTTTATAAGGCTGCAATAACATGCTTCAAGCAACTGTTTATCAAAAACACAGGTCTCCGCTAAGTCGTAAGACGATGTATGGGGGCTGACGCCTGCCCAGTGCCAGAAGGTTAAAGAAGTCGGTTAGCATTAGCGAAGCTGGTAACTGAAGCCCTGGTGAACGGCGGCCGTAACTATAACGGTCCTAAGGTAGCGAAATTCCTTGTCGGGTAAGTTCCGACCCGCACGAAAGGCGTAATGATTTGAAGGCTGTCTCAGAGAGGGGCTCGGTGAAATAGACTTGTCTGTGAAGATGCGGACTACCTGCACCAGGACAGAAAGACCCTATGAAGCTTTACTGTAACTTGAAATTGAAATCGGACTTTAGTTGCGCAGTATAGGTGGGAGGCTTTGAAGATAATCTTGCGGGAATATTGGAGCTATCAGTGAGATACCACTCTTCTAATGTTAGATTTCTAACTTTGAATCATTATCTGGTCAAAGAACAGTTTCAGGCGGGCAGTTTGACTGGGGCGGTCGCCTCCTAAATGGTAACGGAGGCGTACAAA
>Ga0222714_10000200_pt1 | contig 71261 bp, 80 predicted proteins | sample C33_3DmetaG_FD_165048 | JGI IMG/M metagenome (GOLD analysis project Ga0222714, IMG submission 165048) | Estuarine water microbial communities from San Francisco Bay, California, United States - C33_3D | ecosystem: Environmental > Aquatic > Marine > Unclassified | place: USA: California...
GAGAAAATGGTGAGTTTGGTGATGAAGAAAAAAAAGTCATAGCACCTGTGGTTAGAGAGCTTAATAATAAGGGCTTTAATTTATTTGGCCCTGTTCCAGCAGATACAGCATTTATAGATAAAAATGTCAAAGAATACGATGCATTTCTTGCTATGTACCATGACCAGGGTTTAGCTCCTTTTAAGGCCTTATCATTTGGAAAAGGAGTTAATATTACGCTTGGCTTGCCATTCGTAAGAACCTCTGTTGATCATGGAACTGCATACGATATTGTGGGAACAAAAAAAATAGATACATCTAGTTTTTATGAAGCTATTAAAATGGCAATAAAATTATCCTAATGGTCAAAGCAAAAAAAAAATTTGGTCAAAACTTTTTAATTGATCTGTCTGTAGTCAATAATATTATTAAATCAATTACCCCTAAACCTAAAGATAAAATTCTTGAGATAGGTCCGGGGATGGGGGCTCTCACCTTTGAAATTCTAAAATTTACAGATTCAATTGATGTTATTGAAATAGATGAGGATATGATTCATTTTCTTGAGAAGCGTAACCAAGATAAGAAAATTAGATTAATTAATAAAAATATTTTAGATATTCAAAATGTTTTTTTTTCTGAATATACAAAAATAATTGGCAATTTACCCTATTATATATCTTCAGAAATTTTAATTAAGATAACAAAAAACCCTAATCAAAAAACAAGCTATTACTTTATGTTGCAAAAAGAAGTTGCGGACAGAATCTCAAGTCCTGAAGGCAATTCTAACTTTGGGAGAATATCAGCATTTCTTCAATATTTTTTTAAAATTGATCTATTGTTTGACGTTGGCCCAGAAGCATTCAGCCCTGCTCCAAAAATAAGGTCAAGCATTGTAAAATTAGAACCCCTTAAGAGAACTAATTTAAAAGTTTTCAGTCATCAAGCATATGAGTTACTTTTGCGCCAATCATTTAAACAAAAAAGAAAAAAAATAAAGAATAATCTTAAAAATATCCTCTCATTAGATGATTTTAGTAGTTGCAATATTAACCCTGAATTAAGGCCTGAGTGCCTTTCAGTTGAGGATTATATTAATATTGAAAATTATATTTTTCAAAAAAAAATACCCCTAAACTGATATAATTCTTCCCTTTGGAAAGCAATACAATGAAAATAATTTTATTAGGTGCTCCTGGTGCAGGAAAAGGTACCCAGTCAAATTTCTTAAAAGCAAAATTCAAGATTCCGCAAATTTCTACTGGTGATATGCTCCGTGAAGCTGTATCTGATAATTCTGATTTGGGTCAAAAAGCAAAAGAGTTTATGGATAGTGGGCAGCTTGTACCTGATCAGCTTATTATTGATTTAGTCAAAGAAAGAATATTAAAAAATGATTGTAAAAATGGTTTTTTATTTGATGGATTTCCTAGAACAATACCTCAGGCTGAGGCATTAATAGCGTCAGGAATTAATATCGATCTAGTTATTGAAATTAATGTTTCTGACAATGTTATCATCGAAAGATTAGGTGGCAGAAGAGTTCATCCCGCATCTGGAAGAATTTATCATATTAAATATAGCCCCCCTAAAACTGAGGGTTTAGACGATATAACAGGAGAGCCTTTAATAATTAGAGATGATGATTCTAGAGAAACCATTGTTAAAAGACTTGATACCTACCATCAACAGACTGAACCACTTATTAATTTCTATAAAAATCCTTCATTACATAATAAACCTCATTTTATTGAGGTTGATGGAGAAAAAAAACCTGAAGAAATTAATCATGCTCTAGAAAATTTATTGAATAAATAATGAATCAAGATTACCCATTCAAAGAGTTGGAAATAAAAGCCCAACAAAATTGGGATCAAAATCATACTTTTAAAGCTCCTGATAGTGATTCTAAGACAAAATTTTATGTTTTATCTATGTTTCCCTATCCGAGTGGAAAGCTCCATATGGGTCATGTCCGAAACTACACAATTGGTGATGTAATTGCGAGATTTAAAAAGTTTAATGGCTACAACGTGATGCAGCCAATGGGTTGGGATGCATTTGGTTTGCCAGCAGAAAATGCGGCTATTCAAAATAATACTGCCCCTGATACTTGGACTTATCAAAATATTGATCACATGCGATCTCAATTAAAACAATTAGGTTTAGGGATTGATTGGAATAGAGAAATAGCTACATGTGATTCTTCTTATTACAAATGGGAACAATGGTTTTTTATACAACTTTTTAACAAAGGTTTAATTTATAAAAAAACAGCAAGTGTGAACTGGGACCCTATCGATCAAACTGTCCTTGCTAATGAACAAGTAATAGATGGAAAGGGCTGGAGATCTGGGGCTCCCGTTGAAAAGAAGGATATTCCTCAATACTTCATGAAAATTACAGATTATGCAGATGAATTACTTGATGGAATTGAGTCATTAGATATGTGGCCAGAACAAGTTAAGCTCATGCAAAAAAATTGGATTGGTAAAAGCCACGGGTGTGAAATTGATTTTCAATTAAATTCAAACAATAAAATAAAAGTTTTTACTACAAGGCCGGATACCCTTATGGGAGCCACCTATCTTGCAATTGCTCCAGAGCATGAAATTAGTAAAGCACTTGCAAAAAATAATAATGAAATAAATTCATTTATTAAAAGTTGTAATCAATCTGGGGTTTCTGAAGAAGAATTTGCAAAGGCTGAAAAAAGAGGTATTTTTTCAGGTCTTTATGCCAAGCACCCGCTAAATAATGAAGATATACCTATTTGGATCGCAAATTATGTGCTAATTAGTTATGGTGAAGGTGCTGTAATGGCTGTTCCGGCTCACGATGATAGAGATTTTGACTTTGCCAAAAAATATAATTTACCAATCAAGCAAGTTATCAATGGCAAAGATATTAAGAAATTTGCACATACTGGTAACGGTAATTTAATTAATTCTGGCGAATTTGATGGTCATACTAATGAAAAAGCCAAAAAATTAATTGCCGAAGCTCTAGAAAAAATTGGCGCAGGAAAAATGAAAGTTAATTTTCGTATACGTGACTGGGGAATTTCACGACAAAGATTTTGGGGCTGTCCTATACCAATGATTAACTGTGATGTTTGTGGAAATATTCCAGTTGATGTAACGGATTTACCAGTTGAGCTTCCAAAAAATATTAAAATCGAAAAGACAGGATCGCCACTAAAAGTACTTGAAAGTTTTTATAAATGTAAATGTCCAAAATGTCATAGTGATGCTACAAGGGAAACGGATACACTTGATACTTTTTTCGAGTCTTCATGGTACTTTGCTCGATATGCTTCTCATGATCAAACCAATAAAATGCTAGATAACAGAGCTAATCATTGGTTACCAGTTGATTATTATATTGGTGGTATTGAACATGCCATCCTTCATTTATTGTATTCACGCTTTTTTAATCGATTGATGTTTGATATGGGGCTTGTCAGTATTCAAGAACCATTCAAAAAACTTTTAACTCAAGGTATGGTCCTTAAAGATGGTTCAAAAATGTCCAAATCAAAAGGAAACACCGTTGATCCTCAAGAATTAATTGAGAAATATGGTGCCGATACTGCAAGGCTCTTTATAATGTTTGCATCCCCTGCGGAACAGAGCCTTGAGTGGTCTGATGAGGGTATTGAAGGATCTCATCGATTTCTAAAAAAACTTTGGAGAATTGTTTGGGACTTTAATAACTCAAAAGAGAATCTACAAATTAATGACAATGAAGATAAAAATTTACTTTACAAATTACACTCCACTGTAAAAAAAGTGACAGATGATCTAGAGAGAAGGACAAGTTTTAATACGGCTATTGCATCGATTATGGAGCTTATCAACTTGTATCAAAAAATTGATAATGAAGCTGGTATTAAAAATAGTTTGAAAAAAGAGTTATTAGATAAAATACTCATCATGCTAAATCCTTTTGTTCCACATATTACGAAAGAGCTTTGGAGAGAGATTAATCCTAATTCTGAAATTGAAAATCAAACATGGCCTTCCTTTGATGAATCATTTTTAGTGCAAGATGAATTAAGTATTGCGATTCAAGTAAACGGAAAGTTAAGAGGAAGTATGGTAGTATCAACTGAAATTGATGAGCAAGAAATAAAAGAGCTTGGAATGAAGGTTGAAAGCGTAAAAAAATATCTTTCTAACAAAAATGAGATTAAAAAAATTATCTATGTTCCTAATAAGTTACTTAACTACGTAGTTTTACAAAAATGATACTTAAAATTAAGTTTTTCTCATTAATTTTTCTATCACTTATGATGGTTGCATGTGGTTTCCAGCTCCGAGGCTCAATCGAAGCTGATTTTGAAACCATTCATGTGTATGGTGGCTCAGAAGGATTGAATAAACATCTTATAAAACGTTTTAAGCAATCAGGAATTAAAATAGTTACAAAGGATCCTGAGAAAACACTTGAGATTTTAAATGATCGACTTGATAAGAGGATACTATCTTTAAGCAGCTCTGGCTCAGTTAAAGAATATGAGTTAACTTATCTTGTCACATACCGATTTAAATCATTAGAAAGTAGCTGGAGTAAGGAAATTAAAAAAGAAATTACTCGCGACTACACTTATGACGATAATGATCGTGTCGCCAAGGAATTGGAAGAAAAAAATATCGTACAACAAATGAGGGATGAGATTGTTAAATCAATCGTAAGCCAGATATCGGTCTCTAGATAATCCATAATGGATCTTTTTTCAAAATTAAATTCTGAAAATAAAAATAAAATTGTTTTATTTGGTAATGAACCTGTTCAAGTCAATAATTACTACACGCAAATCTTTAATTCACGAGTTAGGCAAAATCTAAATATTCAAAAAGTTGTATTAGATAAAAAATCAGAAACAAAAGAATTAAACAATATTACATCAAGTATTTCTCTGTTTGAAGAGAGGTCTTTTTTTATATTCATTATCAAAGATTTAAGGTTATCTGATGATATAAAAAGCTATATTACTGATTTCTTTAAATCAAACCATGATGACTTTATTCTTTTTCATTACGAGGGAGAATCTAAGGATTTTTTAAAATCTGCTTTTTATAAAACTATATCAACCAATGCCTTATTTTTATCTGCACAAGAACCAAAAGCTTATGAATTTAAAAAAATACTTACTGAACTGATGGGGTCCTATAGTCTCAATTTATCTGCAGAAGCTTTAAACTTGTTAGAGCAGTTTAGTCAAGGAAATTTAATATATGCTAATAATGCTCTAAAAAAATTAGAATTAATTTATGAAAATAATATCATTGATGAAAAAGATTTATTGTCATGCTTAACTGACAACTCAAAATATGATGGTTTCAACCTTATAAATTCATGCTTTTCTGGAAACTTAAGCCAAACAAAAAAAATTATTAACTTTCTTAAAGAACAAAATACTGACCCAATACTCGTTAACGGTCTTCTGTCATGGTTTTTTTCCCCCCTATTAAAGCTAAAAATAAACAAGCTTCCTCTAACAAGTGATTTACTTATAAAATTTAGAATTTTCGGTGATTCACAAAATTTAATTCGATTTGCCATAAAGCATCTTACAATAAAACAAATAGAGGCAAGCTTTAATAAGATTTTTGAAATTGACCAGATTGCAAAAGGTATAAAATACGGTGATGCATGGAGTGAGATTGATAAATTTATTTCTGGTATTGCCTTTATAATAAGTAAAAAGAAAAATTTAAATACATGAATATCAAAGATTATATTTTAAGTTTAGGTCAAGAAGCAAGATCTGCATCAAGACAAATAGCGTCTGCTACAACTGTTCAAAAAAATAATTTTTTATCATATTTGGCCGAAGAAGTTATCGATAATAAAGATGAGATTATTAAGCACAACAAAATTGACCTAGACAATGCAAAAAAAGCGGGTCTTGATACTGCATTTATTGACCGTTTAACTCTTAATGATAAAAATATTCAATTAATGGCTGATGGTTTAAATCAGATTGAAGTACTTAATGATCCTATCGGTGAAATTATCAACCTCAAATATAGACCCACCGGTATTCAAGTTGGTCAAATGAGGGTGCCCCTTGGAGTCATAGGTATGATATATGAATCAAGGCCTAATGTAACAATAGATGCAGCAGGTCTGGCTATAAAATCAAGTAATGCCATTATTCTTAGGGGTGGATCGGAATCCATAAACTCCAACAATTATTTATCAAGCCTTATAAAAAAATCTTTATTAAAGTCTGGTCTTCCAGAGGCATCGGTTCAAATTATTGAGCTTACTGATAGAGAAGCGGTAACAGAGTTAATTCAACTTGGCGAGTATATTGATGTAATTGTCCCTAGAGGGGGGAAAAGTTTAATTAAAAAAATTACCGATGAAGCAAAAGTGCCTGTGATTAAACATCTTGACGGAAACTGCCATATTTATGTAGATAATAATGCAGACTTAGATATGGCTATCAACATTGTTGATAATGCAAAAACCCAAAGATTAGGAACTTGCAACACCCTTGAGTCACTGGTTATTCATAAAGATATCGCTCAAGCTTTCTTATCAAAGATAGATAAAATTTTTAATGAAAAAAATATCGAGATTAGGGCCTGCCAAAAAAGTTTAAGCTTTTTATCTAATGCAAAAAAAGCATTGGATGATGATTTTGCGACTGAATACTTGGGACCAATTATATCTTGTAAGATTGTAGATACGCTTGAAGCGGCTATATCTCACATAAACCAATATTCATCGGGACATACTGAAGCAATTATTACAAATAATCATGCAAATGCGATGAGGTTTCTTCGTGAAGTTGACTCATCCAGTGTAATGATAAACGCCTCAACTCGTTTTGCTGACGGTTTTGAGTATGGGCTTGGGGCAGAAATTGGTATTTCAACTGATAAATTTCATGCTCGAGGTCCAGTAGGCCTAGAAGGTCTAACCTCATTAAAATATGTTGTATTAGGTACGGGTCAAACTCGAAAATAATGTTATCAAAAAATATTGGGCTTTATGGTGGCGCATTTGATCCAATCCATAAAGCCCACATGATCATTGCTAAAAAAAGTTTAAATTTTTTTAATCTCAACCATTTAATATTTATTCCCACTGGCAAATCTGCATTTAATAAACAACTTACAGATTCAGATCATAGAATTGATATGCTAAACAAGGTAATCAAAGATAAAAAATTTTTAATCAGTAACTTTGAAATTGAAAAATCAAAAAATGGAATGACGTCTTACACAATAGACACTATTAAAAGCTACTTTAATCTAGATAATCATTTATTTTTTATAATGGGTTTTGATGCATTCAAAACCTTTAATCAGTGGAAGGATTGGAAAAACTTTTTAAACTATTGTCACTTAATTATTATTAATCGATACGACGATGGATTTAACTTTAATGAGCTTCCTAGTGATATAAGAAATTTTGTAAAAAATAATGAGGTTAAGGATAAAGAAGAGCTTTTTCAAAAAAAACATAAAATATTTTGTTTAGAGATTGAAAAGATGGCCATGGAATCATCCAAAATAAAACAAAAAATTCTAAATAATGAAGATTTATCAGATGACCTTGATCAAGAGGTAATTAAGTACATTAAAGAAAAAAAACTTTATTCCGTTTCTGGCCAATCAAAATAATCAGCAAAATTAATTGGCTCAATCTTGGATAAAATTTTTGGTATAACGCCTAAGCATGGTTCAGAAATGCTCTCTTTAAGGTAATTGATATTTTCATCAACACACAACATGTCCTCCTCAATAATGTTTGCAATCCACCCAAAAATTTTATTATGTTTAGCTTTGATGGCTTTATAGGTTAAGAGAGTATGATTTAAACAGCCTAAACGAACTCCAACAACTAAAATTACAGGCACATCAATGAAGGTAATTAAATCAGACATTCTCCTCTCAAAATCAATTGGAGCCTCATAGCCCCCTGCACCCTCAATTAAAACAACATCAGCCTTTGAGTGTATTTGCTTAATGTTGTCCTTTATCAAATCAAAATTAATAGGGCAGTTTTCTTGGGCAGTAACAATATGAGGAGACACGGCTTTATCAAAAGAGTAATAATTAATATCCTTATAATCAAGATCAATATTCGAATATTTTTTTAATAGAAAAACATCTTCATTTAATTTTTGCTTATTAAAAATTTGGACCCCAGCAGAAATTGGCTTTAATCCAACAACTTTTAAATTCTTTGATTTTAAAAAAGATAATAGACCGCAAGTAATGAATGTTTTGCCAATACCAGTATCTGTTCCGGTTATAAAATAGGTATTATTCATTTTACAAAGTTAATTGGTTTTAGATTATCAGTATTATTAGGCTTCCATGCGTGTGCATAGATCACCTCATAGCTTGCTGGATAAAGATTGTCGTTTTTGTAGTTTGAATATTGATGAATAATTTTTTCCAAATAGCCTCTACCCTGCATACCCTTAAAGTCATCCATATTGCCACTTGTTGCTCCAATCTTTTTTAGATCTTTAAATAAATCTCTGGGATGCTGGTATGTCATCACAAAATTTTCACGATCAAGAACTGGGTTTTGAAAACCTAGCTTTAACAATAAATCCCCAAGCTCATGCATATCGATAAAATGGCTGGTTGTTGATTTATTAAAAATTTGTTTTGAAATTTGATTAAGCTCCAATAATGTATCTGGGCCAAAAGTGCTCAGAATAAACAGCCCTCCTGGTTTTAGAGCGTTTAACACTTCTTTCAAAAGTTGTTCAATATCAGAAGCCCATTGGATGGAGCTAGAACTCCATACCATATCAAAACTATTTTTTGCAAAAGGTAGTTGCTCAAAATCTGAACATATATACATATCCTCTTTTCTTCTTACCCATTGCAAAAAATTTTTATTTTTAGCTTGGCCCTGAAGCAACATTTTTTCGGAAAAATCTAAATTAATTATTTTTGTTTTTTTATACTTTCTTTGCAATAATTTACCAGCGCGGGATGTGCCAGAACCAAGATCTATGATTAGTTTTGGATCAAATTTAACAAACTGTAATCTATCTATTAAGTTATCAATAATTTGATGTTGAAGAACGGCATACTCATCGTAAGTTTTAGCAGCTCGATCAAAAATCATTCTTTTCAAAGATTTATTTATCATAGTTTTCATTAAATTCATGAAAAGTATTCATAAAATCATCCATATGACTTAAAAAAGGTAGATGGGCAGCCCCTTTAAAAATTTTAATTTTCGAAAATTTTAATTTTTTATTCATAAATTCTGATGCTTCTAATGGAACAAGCTTATCCAGATTTCCAGTCATTATCATCGACGGGATATCAATGTAAGGAAGCAAATATCTCAAATCATTTTGTAATAGTAGATTGAGACTTTTTTTTAATGAATCAATGTCCGGAGCTTTTTTTAAAAAAAGGAGTTTAAGTTTTTTTAAAATTGTTTTTCTGTATTCACTGCCTAGCAGTTGTAAATTCAAAAATCTTTCCATGGTTGTTTGCCAATCAGCAATTAAATCGTTTGCGAACTTATTAAAAATATTTGCCTCAACTCCGCTATGCCAATCTCCAATCTGATTAACAAAACATGGAGTTGTAGAGACTAAAAATAATTTTTTTATTTTTTTGGGAAATTTATAAGAGTAATTTATTGCAATTTGTCCTCCAAAAGACCAACCCATGATGGAGAAATGAGATAAATTGAGCGCATTAATCTCTACGTTAATTTGATCCATATCAATGAATTGAGTATTTTTATTTGTCCCCATTCCGGGCAAATCAATTAAAAAAACTTGTTGAGTTTTAGCAATTTTTTTTGCTAAATCTATCCATATCTCTGACGTCATAGCCCATCCATGGATCATCACGATTGGTTCACCTTTGCCTAAAACCTTATATAGCATGGGAATTTATCAACGAATTAATAGCTTGAGTTAAACCTAAGACATCTTTTAAACTATGTAAAGCGCTGAGCGAGATACGAAGCCTAGAAGTATTTTTTTCAACCGTAGGTGGCCTAATTGAAGATACATAAAAGCCCATGTGCATTAATTTTTTTGATATAGCCAAAACCTTCTTTTCATCTTTCAATATAATCGGTTGAATTGGTGTAATTGAATTGCCTAATAATTCCTTTTTATCAATTTGCTCTCTAAAAATTTTTATTAACTTATTTAAGTGAGTTCTTAGTATTTGCTTATTTTTAATTATTTCCAAAGATGTTAATGCCGCAAGCGATATGCTTGGATTTTGAGCAGTTGTATAGATATAGGGCTTGGCTTTTTGCATCATATAGTCACCGATTATTTTTTTTGAACATAATACTGAGCCAGACAATCCAATAGATTTCCCAAAAGTTAGAAGATAAATGATTCGATCAAAATCTTTTTTTTCAATACCATTAAAATGGCTTAAGATGCCTTGGCCATTTTTACCCAAAATACCGTAACCATGCGCATCATCAATGTATAAATAAGCATCATATTTCTTGCATAACCTCAAAAGCCCAGGAATATCAGCCACATCTCCATCCATACTAAAAACACCATCGGTCACAATCCATTTCTTCTTTGCATTACTCTTTTCTAACTGAGCCTCCAAGGATTTCATATCAAGGTGTGCATACCTATAAAAGCGTGCGCCACTTGCAAGTACGCCCTGATTAAGTGATGCATGGTTTAGCTTATCAATAAAAACTGCGTCTGATTTTGCAATCATGGTGGTAAAAAATGCCAAATTGGCCATATATCCTGAGCTAAATAATAGCCCTTGATCCATACCAATCAAGCGTGCAATTTTTTTTTCAAGCTCAGTTTGTTTTTTTATATGGCCTGAAATAAGATGAGATGCGCCCGCACCGCAACCAAAACTTTTGATACCTTCAACCATTGTTTTTTTTACAGATGCATCTTGAGACAGACCTAGATAATCATTGGATGAGAAATTAATGTACCATTTCCCCTTAATTGAGATCTTCTGTTTTTTTACATGCTCAATATCGTGTCTAGACCTCAAGAGATTATGATCTCGAAGGGATTTTAGTTCTCTATTAAGTTCTTCATAAAGCATATTAATTGGATTTAATGCCAAGTCTTTTAAAAAGAGATTGGTCTTTTTCTGTGTTGGGATTTCCTGTAGTTAAAAGCTCCTCGCCATAAAAGATAGAGTTTGCGCCAGCGAAAAAAGCAAGAGACTGAATACCATCATCCATAGACTCCCTGCCAGCGGAAAGTCTCACAAAACTTTGTGGCATCGTTATACGTGCAATTGCGATGGTTCTCACAAATTCAAAATGATCGAGCTCCTCAGTGCCCATCAGGGGTGTGCCCTCAACTTGAGTTAAAAGGTTAATAGGTACGCTTTCTGGCGGATGTTCCATATTTGCTAATTGATGAATTAATCCTACTCGACCGCTACGACTCTCACCCATGCCTACAATGCCACCGCAACATACATGAATATCTGCAGCTCTCACACGATCTAAAGTGTCTAGCCTATCTTTATATGTTCTCGTAGAGATAACATCGCCATAATATTCTGGAGACGTATCAAGATTATGATTGTAATAATCTAGTCCGGCCTCTTTTAATTCCTCAGCTTGACCCTCTTTTAGCATACCGAGCGTAGCACATGCCTCCAGACCAAGCGCTTTGACCTCCCTAACCATTTGTTTAACTAAATCCAAGTCCCTTTGTTTTGGTCCTCTCCATGCAGCACCCATGCAAAAACGTGTAGCACCGGCTGCTTTTGCTGACTGAGCAGACTTGATTACCTCATCAATGTTTAATATAGGAGTATTTTCAACTTCTGTGGAGTAACGTGCAGATTGAGGGCAGTAGCCACAATCCTCAGAACAGCCACCAGTTTTAATGGATAACAGCGTACTAAGTTGGACAGTATTGGCATCAAAGTTTTGTCTATGGATTGTATGAGCCTGAAACAGAAGGTCATTAAAGGGTAAATCAAATAATTTCTCAATTGCCTGTTTAGACCATCGCTCTTTTACATTAGACTGATGAAATGATTTATAAAATTCAACATTTTTTACTTGGGCCTGATTTTTTTTTGATGGCATAGTTAATTTAACCTATTGATTTTTAATATTAATCCCTATTGTAAATTAATTTTACAATATTTATTAACAATTGTATAAAATTTAATCAAATGTTTAATATAGTTTTATTTGAACCCGAAATTCCTCCTAATACAGGCAATATTATTCGTCTTTGCGTTAATGCTGGGTCGTACCTTCATATTATAAAACCCATGGCATTTAGCTTGGATGAAAAAGCTGTCAAACGCTCAGGTATGGACTACAGGGCTGTTGCTCAAGTTAAAACCTATGAATGCTATGAAGAGTTTTTAAAATTATGTAAACCTGCACGTATTTTTGCTGTAACAACGAAAGCTAAGACTTTGTACCATCAGCAAACTTTTATGAAAGGAGACTTTTTTTTATTTGGCCCTGAAACTCGTGGGCTACCGAAAGAAATACTTGATCGCAAGGATAATAAATCATTAATTCGTGTTCCGATGGTTAAAAACAATCGAAGTATCAATCTTGCAAACACGGTCAGTATTATTCTATATGAGGCATGGCGACAAATTAATTTTGAAAATGGTCAATAACTAATGTTCTTGTTTAAGGCTCCTACCTAACAAATCAAGCACTGCATCTTTTGCAGATTTACCATTATGGATAACATTAAAAACCTCACGCGTAATGGGCATATCAACCCCAAGGACTTCGCTTCGTTTATTGACTTCGGTTGCCGTATTTACACCCTCAGCCACATGGCCCAATCCCTTTAAAATATCATCTAAAGACTGGCCTTTAGCAAGCCTAATTCCTACCTCTCGATTTCGGGAGTATTCTCCAGTGCAAGTTAAAACTAGGTCGCCAGCTCCAGCAAGACCACCAAAAGTTTCAGGTTTCCCTCCTAAAGCAACTCCAAACCTTGTGATCTCAGCTAAGCCACGGGTAATTAGGGCAGCACGAGCATTATTACCAAAACCCATACCGTCGGAGATACCAGAGGCAATGGCAATTACGTTCTTTAATGCCCCGCCTACTGAGACACCCACAATATCGTGACTCATATAAACACGCATATTTCCATGATGAAACAAATTAGCCACAAGTGAGGATAGTTTTTCATCAGTTGCGGCACATGTCACAGCTGTAGGTAATTCCCTTACAAGTTCAGCAGCAAAGCTGGGGCCTGATAGAACTCCGTATGAATAAGAGGAACCTAACTCATCTCTTGCCACTTCATGGGGTAATTTTGAGCTATCCATCTCCAAGCCTTTGTTTGCCCATATTATTGGGCTACGTGTAATTTCTTTTAAAGACTTAAGAATGGTTCTAAAACCATAGGTGGGAACAACAGAAATAATAAGATCAGATCCCTTAACAGCTTTTTCTAAATTAGATTCTAAAACTAATTGATCTGGAAATTTAAAATCACCTAAATACAAAGGATTTGATCGAGCTTTTGCCATTCCAGAGATATGACCATTGTTCCTAGCCCATAGTGTAACTGGATATTTAATGGCTAAATGCATGGCAAGAGCTGAACCCCACGCACCTGCTCCAAGAACAGTCAACTTCATAAGTTAAAGTCCCCAAACATCCTCAGCACGGATGTAACCTTCAATATTTTGAGACAATGTCTTAACTTGAATCCATCCGTTAGTTGGAAAAGGGCTTAGAAGTTTGAGTGTGATATCTTTATCTATTTTTGCCAAATGAACACTTTCAGTTGTTGGTTTATAGAAAAGATTAACATTATCATTAAGGGTCATCACATTTCGATCTTTAGAGGTGTCAGCGCTTTGAATCCAACTGATTTTTCCTAAATGATCTTTAACTTTAATCCAATCTTTAAGACGAACCATCACTTGTAATGGATAGCCTTCTGTAATAATAAATTCTTTATCTGTTGATGAGGAAGGACCTTCATAAAGGAAAGCCTTTTTTGCTTTTATTGAGACAAAATCAGCCGACAGTGCCGGCTGAATTAAAATAAAAAATGTTACGAAACATAAGAAAAAAAATTTCATTCTTATTTTTGAGCGGCTTGTTGTTGTTTTTGTTGAACATACAAGTTCTCAAAATTGATCGGATTTAAAAGAACCGTTGTAAAGCCTGCTTTTGTGATCAAATCTGAGACAGCTTCTCTAGCATAAGGAAAGAGGATATTTGGGCATGTAATTGCAAGAATTGGCTCTAAATTCTCTTCAGGAACATTTCTTACAGCGAAAATACCAGCCTGCGTCACATCAATAAGGAATGCTGTTTTATCGTTAATTTTAGATGTTACGGTGACCTGTAGAGCAACTTCAAAAAAACCGTCAGGCAAAGGTTGAGCATTATTATTGAGCTCTACACTTACTTGCGGTGCTTCTCGACTCGTAAAAATTTCTGGAGAATTAGGAACCTCAACTGAAACATCTTTAAGGTAAAGTTTTTCTATGCCAAAACCAGGACCTTGTTGCTGTGCCTCTGGGGATGAACTTGTTTTAGACGCGCCATTTTTTGTAGTTTTTGCTGTTTTTGTTTTCTTATCTTGAGCCATTATTAATCCATAATTTTCTAAAAACGCTATTTTATATGTTTATGAAGCAAGTATGAACCAAAATTAGTAATTATTTAGTGGATAAAATTTTATCAAGCTCACCTGAGTTATCAGCCTTGCGAAGATCATCAAAGCCGCCAATATAGTGATCCTCAATAAAAATTTGCGGCACGGTTCTTTTTCCAGTCAACTCAATCATTTTTTCTAAAATCATAGGGTCTCGATCAACAAATACTTTTTCATGAATATCATAGCCTTTGTTCTTAAGCAGACGTTCAGCATTCATGCAATATGGGCAGTAATTGCTGGTATACATTTTAATTTTCATATTTTTTTCTCTGAAGCCAATGGTAATTGGCCTTTAATCCACTGATCTAATCCACCCTCGATACTATACACTTTTTCCATGCCTATCTTTTGAAACAAACTCAGTGCTTTTTCAGACCTGATCCCTTTTTGACAATAAAGAATAAGGTGCTTATTGGAATACTTTTTTAAAGTTTCAACATTCTTTTCAATCGATTCATAAGGGATATTCTGCGCGTTAGCTATATGGCCAGAGGTATAATCATCTTCAGACCTAAGATCAATCAATGCGCAAGGATTGCGGTTCATCATTAATATGGCATCTTTGATAGTGAGGGATTTTGCGCCTGCCGAAAAAATTCTAGGAAAAAGCAAAAGGAATCCCGATAGAGCAATAATCAGTAATAAAAAAATATTTTCAAGTAAAAAATCAAGCATAAAAAACCTTTAATTTTTAATTAACAACATATATTTAAGAAAGACGCATTATAATTGAACATGAAATTAAAAAAAATATCCCGAAATGAACAAAACACCTGTCGCTTTAATTATTTTTGATGGTTTTGGCCATAATGACTCCAATGAACACAATGCAATTGCTCAAGCAAAAATGCCTAATTGGGATACACTTAAAAACAATTACCCCAACACCTTGATTAATGCATCAGAATCTTTTGTTGGTCTTCCAAAAGGTCAAATGGGAAACTCTGAAGTCGGTCATTTAAATATTGGTTCTGGAAGAGTGATTCATCAAGATTTGGAGAGAATTAATTTAAGTATTGAAAATGGTTCTTTTTTTAACAATCAATTATTGGTTGATGCCATTGAAAAAACAATGAGTGAAGACAAGTCATTGCATATTTTTGGGCTTCTTTCAGATGGTGGCGTGCATAGCCATATCGGTCACTTTGATGCATTATTAAAATATCTGGCATCTAAAAATCTTAAAAAGGTATTTATTCACGCCTTCCTTGATGGTCGAGATACACCTCCTAAAAGCGCCGAGAAATATTTAAAACATATTGAAAGTACATGTAAACAATTTGGTTGTGGTGAGGTTGCATCAATATCAGGAAGATTTTACTCGATGGATCGTGATAAAAGATGGGATCGCACCCAACAAGCCTATGAGTTATTAACTGAAGGTATTGCTGAATTTACCTCAAATACATCCCTTGATGCATTAAATATGGCCTATGATCGAGGTGAAAATGATGAGTTTGTTAAGCCCACAAAAATTAATACGAAACAAAATTCTTTATTAGCTGATGGTGATACGGTGGTTTTCATTAATTTTAGATCAGATCGTGCTCGTCAAATTAGCGATGCGTTATTAAATGATGATTTTGCAGGATTTCATAGAAATCAAATTATAAGAAATCTAAATTATCTGACCCTCACTTTGTATGATCAAAAACAAAAAAAGGCAAAGCCATTATTTCTACCTATTGAAGTCAAAAATAGTCTAGGTGAGATAATGGAAAAAACAGGCAGGACCCAACTTAGAATTGCTGAAACAGAAAAATATCCTCACGTGACATTCTTTTTCAACGGGGGTGATGAGAGGGTATTTGATGGTGAAGATCGAATTCTTATACCGTCACCAAAAGTAAGTACCTATGATTTAAAGCCTGAAATGAGTGCTTTTGAATTAACTGAAAAATTAATTGAAGCGATAGAGTCAAAAAAATATGACCTTATCATCTGTAATTTTGCCAACGGTGATATGGTGGGGCATACTGGAGACCTTGTTGCAGCAATAAAAGCCGTTGAAGCCCTTGATCAATGTATAGGTAAAATTGCAGATGCCATCAAAAAGGTTGATGGGCATATGATTGTTACTGCTGATCATGGAAATGCTGAGCAAATGATGGATAACATCAATAATCAAACCCATACTCAACATACAACTAACCTAGTTCCCTTTCTATACATGGGCCGCAATGCAAGTCTAAAAAAAGAAGGTAAATTATCTGACATAGCGCCCTCAATTCTTACCATCATGAATGAATCGATCCCAAATGAGATGACTGGGGAGAACCTTATTACTTTCAATGATTAACCCTGAGTTTAAGAAATTGAAAAGCGTTTTACTATTATCAATTTTATGTATCATTTTTAATTACCATGCCTATGCTGAAGGATCCATAGCTGACAATCAAGATGATCTAGAGGTGATACAAAAAAAAATAGATGTTCTCGATAATGAAATAAAAAAAAATATCAAAACAAAGGAAGATCTATCATCCGAGTTAAAGAGAGAAGAGAAAAAAATCAGCAAATCAAAAAAAGAAATCTATAAAATAAATAGGCAATCCAAAAAAAATCAAAAAAAACTCAAAGAGCTTGAGCAAGAATTAAAAGAACTCAATGAGGAAATTACTGACAGAAGAGCTAATCTCACAGATCACTATTACCAAATTTATACCCGTGGGAAACCAGGTTTTATTCAGATGATGATAGAAGGTGATAGTCCACATCAAATTTCAAGAGAGATGAATTACTTAAGTTACCTTGCAGTAGAACAAAATAATAATATTTTAGAAATAAAAGAAAAATATCAGGCTATTGATACAAATAAACAGGAAACATCAAAAACCATTGAAAAAATAAATGCTTTAAAAAAGAAACAAGAGAAAAAAAAGAGATTGCTCGAAAAACAAAAAAAAGAAAAAGATAAAGTCCTTAAAAAAATTGCCTCAACAATTAAAAGCCAAAAAAAAGAAAAAGAAAAACTTATTGAGGATGAAAAAAAACTTACTTCCTTAATCGAAAAACTAATCGAAAAATCAAAAATTCAGGCCCAGAAAAAAACAAAAAAAGAATCGATTCAGGCTGATAGTAAACACCTACCCGACAGTTCGCTTGATGATGTTAACTTCAAAAAACTTAAGAAGAAGCTAAGGCTTCCTGTAAAAGGAAAAATTATTCATGAATATGGAAAAAAACGTCCTGACACTGGTATTACATGGAAGGGGCTGTTTATTAAAGCCAATGAAGGTGATGAGGTGTATGCTGTTGCTAAAGGTAAGGTTGTCTTTGCAGATTGGCTGAGAGGTTTCGGAAATCTAATTATCCTAGATCACGGCGATGGCTACATGAGCCTTTATGGAAACAACGAGTCTATCATCGTCCAACAAGGCCTAATTGTCAAAGGTGGCGATGTCATTGCAACTGTGGGAAATAGTGGTGGGAATAGTTCAAATGGACTCTACTATGAATTAAGGAAAAACAGTAAGCCATTCAACCCCCTTGCATGGACCAAGCTTTAAACTACTAGTCACCTATATAGTGTAAAGCAATCTTTCGACTAAAATCGTGATATCGATGCTCAAACACAAAGAGTCCCTGCCATGTGCCGAGTTTAATTTGGCCCTGTTGAATAGGAACTGAAAGCTGGGTTTGAGTCAGAGCCGTTCTAATATGCGCAGGCATGTCATCCTGGCCTTCCGTGGTATGAATAAAGTGAGGGTCCCCATCCACAACAAGTCTTGAAAAAAAATTCTCCATATCAATTAATACATCTGGATCATAATTTTCATTGACCATCAGGCTCGCAGAGGTATGTAGGATATTCATAGTCAGCAGTCCATTCATAAGACTTTCATTTTGAATCCAACTTTTTACCTCAAGGGTGATGTCATATAAGCCTCGACCCTTTGTTTTTTTTGATATTTCGCTAAACAACTGCCTCATAACTCAATCCTCGTTTGCATAACGTTGTTCAAACCATGGATCTGCATCATTATGATAGCCCCTAACCTCCCAAAAACCAGGGCGATCATCCTTATGAATTTCTATGGCTTTAATCCATTTGGCACTTTTCCATGCATAACGTTTGGGCACAACAATTCTGGCTGGTCCACCATGCTCCTTTGCTAAGGATTTTCCATCCAATTGGAATGCTAATAAAACATCATGGTCCAAAAGACACTTAACAGGTAAGTTGGTTGTATAGCCATCATAGCTATGAAATGTTACATAATGATTTAAATCAATAATACCGACACCGTTAAATAAATCACTTAGGCGAACTCCTCCCCAATTAACATCAAATTTACTCCAGTGTGTTACGCAATGAAAATCTGATACATCGACTACAAATGGTAATTGTTTTAAATCTTCGAAATTAAAACTGCGTTCATTCTCAACCTCACCATAAATATGAAGCGACCAATTCTCAAAAGTAACATCAGGTAAAATACCTAAATCTAGTACAGGGAATTTTTCTGTCAAAGTTTGTCCTGAAGGCAGTCGATTAAAATCAATTGGAGTATTTTTATTCTGCCCCCTTTTTGCAATTTTTATTTTTTCTTCAATGTTTTTTTTGTTCACGCCAATCCTGATATATATCTAAAAATAATAAAAAAACTCCAAAAGAGATTGCAACATCAGCAACATTAAACGCAGGCCAATAATATTGCTGATAATGAAAGTAAATAAAATCTATCACATAACCAAAGAGAACGCGGTCAACTAAATTTCCGAATGCCCCCGCAAGAATAAACATAAGTGCAAAGCTAATGATTCTATTTGATAAATTTTTTTTGATTAGGTAGGGTAAGATACATACAGCAATAACAGATACTAAGATTAAAAAATACCTCTGCCAACCCCCAGCATCATGTAAAAAACTAAATGCTGCTCCCTCATTTTGAAGATAAATAATTTTTAAAAAAGGAAAGATCTGATAAGACGCGTAAAGGTCAAAGTTTTGAACAATCAAAAATTTTGTAATCTGATCTAGAACAATGATCAAAATAATATACGGTAAAAACCTAAGCATAAGATCTTGCTTCACCGTTACCGTATAAGTTATCTTCGCATCTTGAACATATCGTTGGATGTTTTTTGCTAACACCCACGGAACCGGAATAATGCCAGCATCGATCACACTTTTGATCTGATGAAGGCTGAACTGTAATTACGGTCTCATTAGCCTCTTCAATCTCAACACTTGAGGTGATGAAAATAAATTTAAGCTCATCTTTCATAGCTAATACTTTATTAAAATCTTCTTTAATCAACTTAAGATGAATTCGTGCCTGAAGTGAGGAGCCAATTTTTCCAGCCTCTCTTTGTTCTTCAATTTTCTTATTTACTTGCGCCCTCAAATCTAATAAATATGCCCATACTTTTAATTGATGATCTGAAAGATGATGATTAGGGATTTCATACCAATAATCCTCGAATACAGAAGACTTGGCTTTTTTATTAATGATCTCCCAAAGCTCGTGTGCGGTAAAACTTAATATCGGAGCCAAAAGCCTAATCAAACTTTGGCTAATATGATACAAAGCATTTTGAGCAGAGCGTCTGGATTGACCAGCTTCAGCCGTCGTATAGAGACGATCTTTTAATATGTCTAAATAAAAACCTCCAAGATACTCTGAGCAATAACTAACCAGTTTCTGAATAGCAAGATAGAATTCAAAATGATCATAATCATAAAGAATTTCATCTTGTAATTGCTTAGCAGAGAAAAGTGCAAATCGATCAATTTCGATTAAATCTTGAGTCTCTATTTTCATAGACTCATAATCAAAATCATCAAGATTTGCACATAAAAATCTGAGCGTATTTCTAATCCTTCTATAGCCATCAGCAACTCGTTTAATAATTTCATCTGAAATATTAAGCTCACCTGAATAGTCGGTAGATGCAACCCAAAGTCTCAATATATCAGCACCATATTGATCCATGATTTTTTGAGGTGAAATAACATTGCCTTTAGATTTGCTCATTTTGTAGCCTTGACCATCTACAACAAATCCATGGGTAAGTAATGCCTTGTAGGGAGCTTTACCATTCATTGCGCAGCTAGTAAGTAAACTCGACTGAAACCATCCACGATGTTGATCCGAGCCCTCAAGGTAAAGATCAGCAGGAGACTCAAGAGCATCTCGACGTTTAATCACGGACTCATGAGTCGTGCCAGAATCAAACCATACATCCAAAGTATCTGAGGCCTTAATGTATTTTTCTGAATCTACACCTAAAAATTCGGTTACATCTAATTCAAACCATGCATCCATGCCATCTTTTTCAATTTTGTTTGCAATAATTTCAAAAAACTTGGTTGACTCAGGATGGGGTTTTTCGGTCTCTTTATCAATAAAGATTGTGATAGGAACCCCCCAGTTTCTCTGCCTTGAAACACACCAGTCAGGTCTATTCTTAATCATCGACTCGAGCCGAGTTCGTCCCCAACTAGGATAAAAATGTGTCTCTTTCACCGCCTTATTTGCTAAATCTCTTAGAGACTTTTTATCTTGATTCTGATTTTGCATACCAATAAACCACTGTTGTGTTGCTCTGAAAATAATAGGTGTTTTATGTCGCCAACAGTGGGGGTAGCTATGTTTAAATGCTTGTTGGAAAAGTAAGGACCCTTGCTTATCCAGTAGACCAATAATCAATTGATTTGCCTTCCAAACAGTTTTCCCCTCAACAAAGGGAGTACTTTTTTTAAAGACTCCCCTGCCATCGACAGGGTTATCAATAGGCAGGTTATATTTTACTCCGACTAAATAATCATCAAGACCATGCGCGGGGGCAGTATGGACAAGGCCCGTACCTGTCTCGGTTGTCACGTGATCACCACATACAATAGGAACGTTTTTATTTAAAAAGGGATGTATGAAATATAAATGCTCTAATTCCAAGCCCTTAATTAGAAAAAGCTCCTTGAAGGCAACATCGTATTTTTCAGAAACGGTTTTTGCCAAATCTTTTGCAACAATGAAAACTTTATCTCTAGCCTGGTAAAAACCATAATCTAATTCTGGATTCACGCAAATCGCTTCATTGGCAGGAAGTGTCCAGGGTGTTGTGGTCCATATGATTGCATAGATTTTATGTTTAGAAAAAGTATCTTTTAATGGATGATCATCTGTTAATTGCGCTACCTCAAAGGCTACATCAATGGCGGAGGAAGTTTTATCCTCGTACTCTACTTCTGCTTCAGCTAGTGCTGAACCGCAATCAGAACACCAATGAACTGGTTTGCTGCCCTGATACAAAAAACCATTTTCAAAAATTTTACCTAGTGATCGAACAATATCAGCCTCTGTTGCTCTATCCAAAGTAAGGTATGGATTGTCCCAGTCCCCAAAAACACCCAGTCTTTGAAAGTCATTTTTTTGTCTCTTGACCTGCTCTAGGGCATAAGCTCGACATAAGTCTCTAAATTTTTTTGGCTCAAGATTTTTACCATGCATTTTTTCAATGACAAGCTCAATCGGCAGTCCATGACAATCCCAACCAGGAATATAAGAAGCATCAAAACCGGAAAGTGTTTTAGATTTAATAATAAAATCTTTTAAGATTTTATTGACTGCATGGCCAATGTGAATATCGCCATTAGCATAAGGGGGTCCATCATGTAATGTAAATTTCTTTTGATTCTTTCTAGAAGCTCTGATTGATTGATAGATATTTTTTTTGTTCCAATCATTGAGCCAACCAGGCTCTCTTTTGGCCAAATCCCCCCTCATAGGAAAACTTGTATCTGGTAAATTTAACTTATATTTCTTGTCACTCATGCTTGAAAAAACTTTCTGCCTTATCTACATCCAAAGTAATTTGTTGCTTTAACTCATCTATTGTCTTAAATTTTTTTTCATCTCTAATTTTTTGTAAGAATGTGACATGAACGTGCTTGCCGTAAATATCTTTTGAAAAATTAAAAATATGGACTTCTAAGTTAAGCTTTTCTGCTCCTCCAATGGTGGGCCTTGTTCCTAAATTAGCGATGCCATTAAAATTGTCTAATTTTACAGCAAAGACTCCTCTTAATGGGGGCCTCTCATGAAACATATGAATATTTGCAGTGGGAAACCCAATCTCTCGCCCACGCTTATCTCCGTGAGTCACTTTACCGGAGATTACAAAAGGTCGTCCTAGCAGCGCTTGGACCTCATTAAAATTAGCGTTAGAAAGAGCCTCTCTCACCCGTGTACTTGATACTCTGGAATTTCCTAATTGAATTTCGGTGGCAACTGTTACCATAATTCCAGCTTCTATGAAATCTTTTAATGAGCCCACTCTATTTTTACCAAACCTAAAATCCTCACCCAAAACAAGTAACTTAACCTGTAAATTTTCTTTTAAAATTTTCAAAAAATCACCGGCCGTTAAATTTGCAAATAATTCATCAAAGCGAATGACATGGACATGATCAATACCTTTGCTCTCAAAGAATTCTAATTTCTCTCTCAGGCTGATGATTCTTGATGGGGCTTCATTTGGTTGGAAAAATTCTCTAGGGTGAGGCTCAAAAGTCATTAACGCAGATTGCATGCCCTTATCTTTCGATAATTCGATCACCTGATTTATTAAAGATTGATGACCCAAATGAATCCCATCATAGTTACCTATGGTCATAACGCATGGTTTTTTTTGACTTTCAAAATGACGAAAAACTTCCATTGTCTAATGATTGCTTTCTTTAAATAAAGCTTTAAGATTAATTCCAAATATTTTTAAAGAGGCAAAATAAATAAGTGCTCCAACAGTTATTAATATAAAAAGATTTTGTATTTTTTGTACAAAAGAATACGAAGTCCAAAGCCCAATGTCACCTCGATAAAAAATTAAGAATATAGCTAAAAGAATTACAGCACCTAAAATTTTCAACAAAAAAACAGCCCAGCCTGAATCTAATTGAAAAAATTTTTGCTTTTGAAGATAAAAGTAAAGTAAACCTGCATTAATGCATGCCCCTAAACCAATGGCAAGTGCTAATCCTGCATGTTTAAGAAAACCAATAAAAACTAAATTCATGAATTGGGTGCACAGCAGAGTAAAAAGTGCAATTTTTACAGGTGTCTTAATATTTTGTTGGGCGTAAAAGGCAGGTGCAAGAACTTTGACAAGAATTAAACCGATCAGGCCAACACTATAGGCCATGACCGCATAGTGAGTCATGGTTACATCATGTGCTGTAAAGGCGCCATAATAAAATAATGTTGAAATCAAAGGGACTGACAATATAAAAAGAGCCACTGCGGCAGGAGCGGCAAAGATAATTGCCAGCCTTAATCCCCAATTAAGCAACTTTGAGTATTCATGAACATTGCTTCCAGAAAAGCTTTTTGAAAGGTTGGGCAGTAATATTGTACTCAAAGCAACGCCTAACACCCCCACAGGAAATTCCATCAGCCTATCAGCATAATAGAGCCATGAAACGCTTCCAGAAGCCAAAAAAGATGCAAAAATAGTATTTATAAGAAGTGATATCTGTGTAATGGATACGCCAATGACTGCAGGGCCCATTAACTTTAAAATCCTCCAAATGCCTTCATCCTTAAAATCAATGTTTAAATTAGGAATGAAACCAATTTTCTTTAAAAAGGGTACCTGAAAAAAAAGTTGTAATACGCCACCTAAAAATACTGCCCATGCGAGGACATAGACTGGTTGATCAAAATGGTGGGAAAAAAATATGGCGCCAATAATAAATGATAGATTGAGCCATACGGGGGTGAATGCTGGCACAAAAAACTTACCGTAAGTATTAAGAACACCTCCGGCAAAAGACACTAAAGAGATAAAAATAATGTAAGGAAAGGTAATTCGCAACAAATCAACGGTTAATTCAAATTTAGTGGGATTATCAATAAACCCTGGTGCGCTGACATAGACGATCCATGGCGCTGCAAAGACGCCTAAAACAGTTATAAGGACCAAAAATAATCCAAGTAGTGTGGCTACCTTACTAACTAAAATTGATACATCACGCTCGCTTCTTTGGGTTTTATATTCACTTAGAATCGGAATAAATGCTTGAGTAAAAGCACCTTCAGCAGAAATTCTTCTCAATAGATTGGGTATTTTAAATGCAACAAAAAAAGCATCTGTTGCAAAACCAGCCCCAAAGATTCTTGCAATAATACTATCCCTCAAAAAACCAAGAATTCTTGAGAGAAACGTCATGCTGCCTACGCCAAAAAGTGTTTTAAATAGCTTCATTTAGTTGAAATTCTATCATGCTAACTTATCTAATTAATTTCTTGATTCAACCAAATAGATGGACTAATGACTTGAATTAAAGTCAGGAAATCGATAGAATACGTGGTTGAAAATTTTAAGGAAGTTTACACATGGCAAATACAGCACAAACAATAAAACGTGCGAGACAGAACGATGCAAGAAGAGCGCATAATGCAAGCCAGAAGTCTGCTTTTAGAACAGCAATTAAAAAAATTGCCAAAGCTATTCAAGGTGGTGACAAGAAAACGGCTCAAGAAACATTCAATCAAAACGTTTCTATAATTGATCGTATTGCAGATAAAAAGATTGTTCACAAGAACAAAGCTGCACGTCATAAGTCTAGACTTAATACAGCTATTAAAGCCTTATAATTATAATGCTCCCAAGTTTAACTTAGGAGCATTTCTTTAGTTTTAAACGCCAACTGCTTAATTTTTTCAGGATCATCGCCTAAAACGGTATAATGCCCCATTTTTCTCCCTCTTCTAGGTTCTTTTTTTCCGTAGAGATGTAACTTAATCGATTCATCCTTAATATTATTGAATGCAGGATTAATTTGGCTATCGCCCCTAAACCAAACATCGCCTAGGAGATTGATCATTCTAGAATTATGAATTAATTTAGGCTGCTTAAGTTTCATCCCAGTCAAAGCCCTTACCTGAAGATCGAATTGACTATAATCGCAAGCATCAATAGAAAAATGGCCTGAATTATGAGGTCTTGGGGCAATTTCATTAACATACACATGATTTTGACATACAAAAAATTCAACCGCCATGACACCAATATAATCAAGCGCTGATGATAGGCGATCAGCAATCTTAAGTGTTTCATCATAAATTTCTTGATTAACTTCTGCTGGAATAATAGAGGTATCTAAAATACCATTGATATGTTGATTTTCAACAAGTGGATAAAACACCTTTTCGTCATTATTAGATCTTGCTAGCACAACTGAAACCTCAGTATCTAAATTTATTTTTTTTTCCAGAACACAGGGAGCATTTTTAAATTTCGTAAAGGCTTTTTCAAGCTCTTCCTTATTGTTAACGTGTATCTGGCCTTTTCCGTCGTAACCAAACTGAGCAATCTTTAAAATGGCTGGGAATATGGATAATTCAACCTTTTGAAGGTCATCCAAATTGGAAATAATTATAAAATCACCTACAGGAAAATCATTCTCTTTCAAAAAAGACTTTTCCAAGATTCGATTTTGAACAATTGAAACAGCTTTTGAACTAGGGCGTACTGTAAGATCTTTTTCAAGAAACTGCAGTGTTTGAGCAGGAATATTTTCGAACTCAGTCGAGACATAGTCACAAGAATCGATAATTTGCCTTAATGCTTGCTCATCATCATAGGAAGCACAAAGATGGTTATCTGCAATTTGTCCAGCTGGGCTATTAGGGTCCGGGTCGAGAACTAAAACTTTATAACCTAATTTTTGAGCAGACATGACAAAAAAACGGCCTAATTGACCGCCGCCAAGCATTGCTAGAGTGTTGGATAAATTTTCCTTAGTCACTTAAGTTATTTTTCTAACTTCATTTGAAGAACATTTGACTCTTGTTGCTGACGAAATTCATCTAATTTTTTTTGAATATTAGCGTCATGTAGCGCTAAGATAGATGCAGCAAATAATCCAGCATTAGCAGCACCAGCCTCGCCAATAGCAAATGTTCCAACGGGTATGCCTTTGGGCATTTGTACGATTGATAATAACGAATCTTGTCCAGCAAGATGTTTTGTTGGTACAGGAACGCCCAATACTGGTAACGTTGTTTTTGAGGCAACCATACCAGGCAAGTGCGCAGAACCTCCAGCACCAGCAATGATCACTTCAAACCCATTTTTTTTGGCATTAGATGCGAATTCAAACATTAAATCCGGAGTTCGATGTGCAGAAACAACCTTGGTTTCATAGTTAATACCAAAATCATCTAAAATATTTGCAGCCTTTTCCATGATTGGCCAATCACTATTTGAACCCATAATGATGGCAACCTTAGGTTTGTTGTTTGACATCTATTTTCCTTTTTTTAAAACTACTAAATTATTTCTATGAATCACACTTGATTCATTAACATACCCCAAGAGAGATTCCATTTTATCACTTGGCTTGCCTAAAATTTTACCTACCTCAGATGAAGAATAATTAATCAATCCTTTTGCAACCTCTTGACCCGAAGAGCTAATACATTGTACTAAATCCCCGCGATCGAACTTTCCTTTTACATCGTTAATGCCAACAGAAAGAAGACTTTTACCTAAATTGACAATAGCATTTGTAGCCCCATCATCAATTATGAGTATTCCTTTTGATTTTAACTGTCCAGCTAGCCATTTTTTTCTAGCATCTAATTGACGTTCTTCGCTTTGAATAAAAGTCCCTGAAAATGAATCATTTAATAAATTTGAAATGACTTTACTATTTTTTCCATTTGCAATAATGGTGTGAGTTCCGCTTAAAGAGGCTCTGCGAGCAGCTGATATTTTTGTATACATACCCCCTCTTCCAACCGATGAAGTCGTCTCCTTGGCAACCTCATCTAATATTTTGTCATTTACGCTAATGTGAGAGAGAAGCGTTGCATTGCTATTTTTTCTTGGGTCATCAGAATAAAGACCATCTTGATCAGTAAGAAGTATCAAGTAATCAGCTTCTAAAAGATTAGCTGTCAGTGCTGCTAGATTATCATTGTCGCCAAACTTAATCTCCTCATTAGAAACCGTATCATTTTCATTAATAATTGGAATTACATTCTTTTCTAATAAATTATATAGTGTGGAGCGAGCATTTAAATAACGCTTGCGATCACTCAAATCATCATGAGTAAGGAGAACTTGGGCACATATCATTGAAACCTTAGAAAACTCTTTTTCAAAACTTCTAATTAAATACATTTGTCCAACTGCAGCTGCAGCTTGTAATTCTGAGAGCTCGCTTGGTCTTCTTGAGATACCGAGTTTTTTTAATCCAGCTGCGATTGCGCCACTGGATACAATAACCACCTGCATATTTTTTGCTAAAAGAGAAATCTCACTCGCAAAATTTGATAAAAAAACTTCGTCAATGCCTTTTCCATCATTGGTGATGATGCTCGATCCAAGCTTGATAATAATTTTTTTGGCTTTTGTAAAATTAAATTTATTCATCATTTTTTAAAGAATCTAGATAATGCATTATCTCGTAAATAAGCTCTTTGCAACCTTCTTTATTGAGGGCAGAAATACAAAAAACCTTATTATCCCAGTTCAGTGTCTTAATAAATTCTTTTTTAATAGACTCATAATCAGAAGTTAAATCTATTTTATTAAGGACGATCCAACGGGGTTTTGTAAAAAGGTTCTCGCTATACCTTTGTAATTCACTAATGATCTTTTTTGCCTCATCTAAAGGGTTAATGGACTCATCAAAAGGAGCAATATCAATCACATGAAGTAGAATTTTTGTTCTCTCCAGATGCCTTAAAAATTGATGTCCAAGCCCTAATCCATCTGCTGCGCCCTCAATAAGCCCTGGTATATCTGCAACAACAAAACTTTTATTGGCATCGACCTTCACCACCCCAAGATTGGGTTGCAGTGTAGTAAATGGGTAATCAGCCACCTTAGGTTTCGCTGCTGATATAGAGCGAATTAATGATGACTTTCCAGCATTTGGCATCCCAAGCAAACCAACATCTGCAAGTACTTTTAATTCTAAATAAAGCTCGAACTCTTCTCCAGGTTCCCCATTTGTGAATTGCCTAGGAGCCCTATTCACACTAGATTTAAAATGTACATTACCAAGCCCACCCTTGCCACCTTGGGCTGCAAGAACTTTCATCCCATGTACACTTAAATCAGCAATTATTACTCCTGTTATTTTTTCAGAAATAACCGTACCCACAGGCACTTTAAGTGTTAAATCATCACCCTTTGCACCATAACAATCTGAACCTTTACCATTTTCACCACGCTTAGCACGATAATTTCTTACGAAACGATAATCAATTAATGTATTAATATTTTCATCCGATTCGAAAAAAATAGAACCGCCTCTGCCACCATCCCCGCCATTAGGACCGCCCATGGGTTCATATTTCTCTCTGCGAAAAGAGGCTATCCCATTTCCTCCATCACCAGCAAATACCTTAATGGTCGCTTCATCAATAAATTTCATGTTCTCTTTACCAAACAAAAAAGCCCTATCAGATGATAGGGCTTTTAACGTAATATTTAATTCAATTAACTTGTTACAACATTAACCAATTTTCGCTTAAGTGATCCTTTAACAGAGAAAGTCACTTTTCCATCGGTTTTTGCAAACAAAGTATGATCTTTGCCCATGCCAACGTTTTCACCCGGGTGCATCTTTGTGCCTCTTTGACGAAGAATAATACCTCCAGCTTTAACAAATTGGTCGCCAAAAACTTTAAAACCTAATCGTTTTGAATGCGAATCTCTACCGTTTCTAGAACTACCACCTGCTTTTTTATGTGCCATAACTTATTCCAATACCTAATTATTTAGCTTTAATTTTATCGATCTTAATTTCTGTAAAACTTTGACGGTGACCCTGTGTTTTTCTGTAATGCTTACGTCGATTCATTTTAAAAATAGTCACTTTCTCACCTCTTCCATGTGAGACTATTGTTGCATCGACACTCGCTCCCTTAACCACAGGCGTACCGATCGTAACCTTATCTCCATCAATAACGGATAAGACATGGTCGATGCTAACAGACTTTCCAAGTTCAGTCGTTAGTTTTTCTACTCTTAGGGTATCTCCTTCTGAGACTTTGTATTGCTTTCCACCCGTTTTAATAATTGCTTGCATCTTAACTTGCCTTAAACTAAAAAGAAACGGTGAATTATACTCAAAAAGCTTTTATTTATCAATTATTTTCTACCCAATACGAGCCAATGTATTAAAGCATCTTTCCAAACTTTTGCCTATGATAGAATTTGTCATTTAAAAATAAATTGTTCAAAAATAACTTGTCTCTAAAAAAAATACTTTCACCTATTAATGATCACATGAAAAATGTAGATTTAGTCATTAAACATTCTCTACATTCTAAGATACCCATCATCAATAAAATTTCCTCACACATTATCAACAGTGGTGGAAAAAAATTAAGGCCTGCACTACATTTATTAGTTGCTGGGTGGTTAGGCAAAATTAATAAAAAAAATTATCAGCTTGCTGCGATTCTAGAATTTATCCATACAGCCACATTACTCCATGATGATGTGGTTGATGAATCATCTCGGCGAAGACATATTGAGACAGCTAACTCAGTTTATGGAAATGCTGCTAGTGTTCTTGTGGGTGATTTTCTTTACTCAAGATCCTTTCAGATGATGGTGGATGTCAATAACATGAGAGTAATGCAAATTTTAGCCAATACTACCAACCAAATATCTGAGGGAGAAATTCTTCAATTAATTAATATCAATAATTTCAAGATCAATGAAAATGATTACATCAATATTGTTGAATATAAAACAGCGAAACTTTTTGAAGCATCTTGTAGTCTTGCCGCAATCACAAACAATGCTAAATTAGTAGAAATTAAAAAGCTTACTCAATTAGGAAATGCTTTTGGACTCATATTTCAAATTATTGATGACATTTTAGATTACAGCGGTAAAGAAAAAAAAATAGGCAAAAAAATAGGGGATGATTTAAGTCAAGGGAAAGTGACGTTACCCATTATATTGGCTCTCAAAAATGGAAGCTCTTCTCAGAAAAAAACTTTAAAAAATGTCTTAAAAGAAAAAAATTTAAAAAAACTAAATCAAGTCATTAATATACTTGAGGAAACTAAAGCATTAGAGCTAACAAGAGATAAGGCTAAAGAATATTTTGTAATCATTCAAAAAATTATAGGTACCTATCAAGCCAATAAGTTCAGCGATACATTGTTAAAACTTGCTGAGTACTCTATAAACAGAGAAAGTTAATTAAGTAAAATTTTTTCACCACTATCAATCCGATAGTAGTTTAATTTACCTTTTTGATGTTTTTGATCAAGAATATCACCATGAAATACAGACTTACCATCGATATCAACTGATGCAAAACCACTGTTATAAAGAGTTATTTCAGCTTGCTGATCATGATGTTTCATATGAAAGGACACATAATGTTCATTCTCGTCCTCAGAATCCATTTCCCATTTTTTTTCACCGGTAAGATCATAAAGCCACTTCACTAAATCTACTTCAACTTTACAAAAAACAGGATCCACAAGGTTTAATAACTCTGATTCCAAGCTAAATAACTGATTTTTTTTGTCGTCTTTCATTTAAATTCCAACATATCATATATATTATATAAGTACTATGGTGATCTTTTTAATTTTTTCAAGAGCAAAATGTACATTGTTGGATTAACAGGTGGAATAGGGTCAGGTAAAAGTCAGGCCGAATCAATTTTTAAAAAATTGAAGATACCCATTGTTGATTTGGATCAGATATCAAGGCAAATTACCCAAAAAAATACTGAGGGTTACTCTGAGATTGTTAAAAAGTTTGGCGTTCGTTACCTTAATGAGCAAGAGGAACTTAACCGATACTTAATTAAAGAAGAGATCTTTAAAAATAATCATTTTAAAAAGGATATCGAGTCTATTCTTCATCCTCTGATTTTTACTGAATGCATAAAATTTATTGAGGATCACAAAAAAGCAAAATATATCGTAGTTGTTATTCCTTTGTTATTTGAATCAAAAAATTTCTTAGGCCTTATCAATGAGAGTTTGTTAATTGACTGTGATATTGAACATCAAATTTCAAGAGTAAAAAAAAGAGATAATCTAGGGAAAGATTTAATTATAAGTATTATCAATTCTCAAATGAGCCGATCTCATAAACAAAAAAAAGCTGATAAAATAATCTTAAATGATGACTCCATGTTTGAGTTAGAAAAAAAAATAATATCTTTTCATAATTACCTTCTTAAAAAAATAAATGATTAACTACGAATTTCCTCTCAATGAAAAAATTAGACGTTTTCTTAGAATTGAAGAAATATTTTCAAAGATTGATTATCAACAAAAAAATCGTCAGAGCTTTTCGGAATATGGGTTATTCATACTACTGTTTGACTTAATGGCTACCGCCTCTAGATCTGACCTCAAAGTTGAATTATTGCAAACGTTAGATGCTGCGCAAATTAAGTTAAAAAATAAAAGGAATTCAGCAAAAAATAATGAATTAACAAAAAAACTTTCTTCAGCTAAAAAAATTTTAGAAAAAAGTACCATACAACCAGGCTTTTATTTTGGAAATGATCGATTGATTCAAGAAATTAAGGCTCGAAACGATAGTCCTTTTGGTATCGTATCCACGGATTTTCCTGAGTTACGCTATTGGATTGAGATTGAAAGCAGGGATATAAGAAAAAAATATTTCTATGAAAAATTCTCACCCTTTAATCCAATAAAAGATGCTATAAAAATTTTATTAACTATAATCAGAAGTGAGGCTAACTTTGAAAAAGTTGAAACAGATGAAGGTCTCTATCAGATGAAACTAAATCCCTCCACAAAAAATGATCTTATAACAATTCAACTCTCCTCAGGGTCCAAATTTTTTCCGCATATTTCATCAAATAAATATGCAATTAATATGCAATTTAATGATCACAATAATATCAAGATTGATAAAACAATTAAATTTAGATTAGCAATTAGCTAGCTTAAAAATGAAAATTTATTGCCCCATTTGTAAAAAAAAAATTATTTATGATCTAGATAATGAATATAGGCCTTTTTGTTCAAAAAAATGCAAGCTTATTGACTTAGGCTCATGGGCATCAGAAGACTATTCCATTCCAGGTAAATTTGAATCAGGAGATTCCAATGAAAATTTTTAAATTTTTAATTTTATTTATTTTTTCTATAAATATTTTTGCTGCTGAAATGAAAATTAATGCAGCACATATCAAAGCGAACCAGCCAGGTCAAAATATTACAGCAGGATTCATTAAAATTTTGTCAGACTCAACGCTTAAAATAACTCAAATCCTTTCTAAGGATGCAAAAAAAATTGAAATTCATTCAATGAAAATGGAAAAGGGTCCTTACGGAGACTCAATCATGAAAATGCGTAAGATTGATAACCCGACTATTCAGGCTAATAAGGAATATATTTTAATGCCAGGGGGTGATCATTTAATGATATACGGGTTAAAAAAACAACTAAATCCAAATGATACTTTTGAAATAACATTCGTTCTTAAGGATGAAAATGATCACTCTTTTGAGAAAAATATCTCTTTCAAGGTTTACTAATTCCAAATTGCTCGTTGAGAGGCTATTCCTATCGAACCGGAAACATAGGCATTATTTTTGTCATGCTCAGTCATACCGCCTAAGGCATAAATTGGAATTTGAAATCCATTTATAATTTGCTTAAATTTTTCCCAACCCATAGGTTTTAATTCAGGATGCGATTGAGTCTTATTGACCGGAGACAATAGAGCAAAAGAGTATTTTTTATCTTCAACCATTTTTAAGTCCTCTAGAGTATGGCATGAAGCTCCGATGATCCAGCCTTTTGGTATGGACAAATCTTGATAAATTTGACTTGAATTCAAATGAACGCCATCTAAACCAAGATCTTTAGCTAACTCTATGTTTGAATTAAGCAAAATAGACATATCATAATTTTTTGTGAGCTTCTGAACTTCTTTACAAAAATAAATAAGATCATTAATCTCGAGACTTTTTTCCCTAATTTGGATTAACTGAAGTCCATTTTCAATTTTTCTCTTTAATGCACTAAAAAAATTATCTTTTAATTCAGAAAAGTTAGTGATGGCATAAATTGGGGGTAAAGATAGCGCTTTAAAAATAACTGAATTAGCTTCTAAAATTGGAGTTACTTCAGGGTCTCTAAGGTCGGTCCAATTTATATTTTGATTTTCTTTAGGCACAACATCACCATCCCATTGAGACACTAGAAAAAAATGAAGTCTGACTGAGGCATGTTCATAAGAATGATGTCTTATAATCCAGGGGGAACAGCCATTAATATTAATACCTAACTCTTCTTTTAGTTCTCTTTTTAACGCCTGCTCAGGACTTTCATTATTTTCTACCTTACCTCCAGGAAACTCCCACCATCCATGATAAGGCTTAGGCTGAGGTCTTTGTGCTAAAAGAACCTTATTATCATTTCTTAAGATACCAACCGCAACATCAACAATTTTCACAATTAACTTCGGTATTCTGCGTTTATTTTTACGTAATCGTAAGACAAATCAGTTGTCCAGAAGGATGAATGTTCTGAGCCTATTTTGAGATCAACTTTTAAATGAATTTCTGTTTTTTTCATTTCAATATTGGCCAATTCCTCATCATAATTCGAAGCAATAGATCCATTCTGAGCAAAAGGTAGGCCATTTAAATAAACATCGACTTTATCAATCAAAAGAGAACTAATATCCGCATTTCCTATGGCGGCTAAAATTCTTCCTAGATTTGGATCTGATGCAAATAGTGCCGTTTTAACCAAAGGAGAATGTGAAATTTTCTTGGCAATCTCCTTACAATCATTTTTAGTTTTACCATTGATTACCTCAATATGAATAAATTTTGTAGCCCCCTCTCCATCCCTAATGATTGAATGAGCTAAATACGAAGCAACCTCAAAAAAACCCTCTTTTATAATTTCGTAATCTTTATCACCCTCATTAGAAATTAATTTATTTTGTGCTTGATTGGTTGCCATCAAAATAAAGGAATCATTAGTAGATGTATCACCATCAACACTAATAGCATTAAAACTATCCTCAACAATTTCTTTGTGAATTCTAGAGAGTATTGATTGGCTAATATTTGCATTGGTACCAATGAAAGCAAGCATAGTGGCCATATTGGGGCAAATCATCCCAGAACCCTTACTAATCCCTGTGATCACAATATCCTCATTTTCAGTTTTAATTTTTGTTGAATAAGCCTTAGGAACTGTATCAGTCGTCATAATTGCTTCCGCAACTTCCAACCAATGTGACTCTGCAAGACTTTCTATAAGGTTAGTGAATTGTCCAACGATCTTATTAACGGGGATGTGAGTCAAAATGACACCCGTTGAAAAAGGCAAAATATCATGAGCTTGAACTTTGAGATTTGTGGCTAACTCAGAGCAAATCTGCATAGCATTATCAAATCCCTCTGATCCTGTTCCAGCGTTTGCAGAACCGGTATTTATAAGCAATGCCCTTTTATGAGAGCCTGCCTTTAAGTGATTTTGACATACTTGAACGGGAGCCGCTCGAAATTTATTTTTTGTAAATAAGCCTGAAACAACGCTTCCCTCGTCAAGCATAATTAAAGATAAATCTTTTCTATCCTTGTATTTAATTCCAGCTTTAACCGATGCAAGTTTAATACCTGGAACATTCAAAATATTATTTACTTCAGGTTTTTTTAGTCCAACCGGCATTTATTTTTTTCTCCAAATGGTGCCCTCAGGTGTATCTTCCAATAAAATACCCTTCTTAAGAAGATTGGCTCTAATGTCATCAGCTTCTTGAAAATTTTTATTTTTTTTAGCATCATTCCTTTTTTTAATCATTAATTCAATATCTACATCATCCTTTAAATTATTACCTTGTAAAAAATGCTCAGGATCTTTGGATAATAACCCTAAAATTTGCGCAAGGCTCTTCAAAAGAATTAATAGCTCACTTGAATTGGTTTTATTTATTTCATTAGCTAATTCAAATAAAATTGCTATGGCCTCAGAAGAATTAAAATCATCATCAAGTGCCTGCTTAAACTTGTTAGCATAGGGTTGATTCCAGTCAATCTTACTGATTAATTCGCCTTTAAAATCTCTAATAGTTAGGTATAGCTTGGTTAATCCGATTTTGGCATCCTCAAGATGTTTATCAGAATAATTCAATGGGCTCCTGTAATGAGCTTTAAGGATAAAAAAACGAACAACCTCTGCATCATAATGTTCAAGTATTGATCGTATAGTGAAAAAATTACCGAGTGATTTGGACATTTTTTCATCATCAACTTTGACGAAACCATTATGTATCCAATAGTTTGCCATTTGACAATCATTTGCAGCTTCAGACTGGGCAATTTCGTTCTCATGATGAGGAAATTGTAAATCTTGTCCTCCGCCATGAATATCGAAGTGTTGACCTAAAATTTCATTGCTCATCACAGAACACTCGATATGCCAACCAGGGCGGCCTCTACCCCATGGCGAGTCCCATGAGGGCTCATTCGTCTTTGCAGATTTCCAAAGAACAAAATCAAATGAATTTTCTTTTGAATGATCAATTTCAACTCGATTACCTGCCTTAAGCTCTTTAAGTGATTTTCCAGATAATTTTCCATAGCCTTCAAATTTTTCCACAGAGTAATAAACGTCATTATTATCTGCTTGATAGGCAAATCCTTTATCAATCAGGTTAGCAATCATTTTGATCATGCCATCAATATGCTGCGTTGCCCTCGGCTCATAAGTTGGGTTTAACACATTAAGAGCACCTATATCTTGATTCATTTCATCGATAAATTTTTGGGTAAGTTCACCAATGGTGATCTTCTGCTCATTTGCTCTAGCAATAATTTTGTCATCAATATCGGTAATGTTTCTTACATAAATAACGTCATAACCATGAGCCTTAAACCATCGGTTAATTAAATCGAATACTACAAGGACACGTGCGTGCCCCAAATGACATAAATCGTAGACGGTCATCCCACACACATACATTTTAACTTTCTCTTTTTCTATCGGGGAAAAGATCTCTTTTGATTTTGTTAGACTGTTATATACCTTAATCATGGCTAAAAGATTTGTCCTGATACCGGGTGGTAATCGCTTATTATTTATGATAAATTCTCGATACAAAATTATAGCATGCAGCTTTCCAACAATTTTTCTTTGAAATTCTATATATGAAAAAATTATCTAAAATTCTTTTACTGATCTTTATTCTTTTATTTCCTCTATCAAACCATGCACAAAGTGTAATCATAAAAACTACTAAGGGTGATATTGAGATCGAATTATATGAAGATAAGGCACCTGAAACCGTAAAAAACTTTATAAGTTATATTAATGCTGATTTTTATAATGGCACAATTTTTCATAGAGTGATAAGAGGTTTTATGATACAAGGCGGTGGTTATGATAAGAATCTTAATTTAAAGCCTACTGAAGCCCCCATAAAAAATGAATCTAAAAATGGATTATTCAATGAGACCTATACCATTGCAATGGCGCGGACAAATGATCCGCATTCGGCCACCTCACAATTTTTTATCAATCTTGTAGATAACTATTTTTTAGATGATGGGGATGGTTACTGTGTTTTCGGTAAAGTAAAAAGTGGTCAAAAGGTTGTGCAAACCATTGGTTCATTGCCCACTCATGTAAAAGACGGTATGGGTGATGTCCCCATCAAGCGTGTTACCATAAAGTCAATCGAAATTAAAAAATAGGAAAAATATGATTACATTTAAAACTAACTATGGCTCATTTTCTGTGGAGCTTGATAATGAGAAAGCTCCAATTACTTCCAAGAATTTTCTAGATTACGTTAATAGTGGATTTTACAATGGTACAATCTTTCATCGAGTTATAAATGGCTTTATGATTCAAGGTGGTGGCTTTAACGAAGATATGTCTCAAAAAGAAACCAAAGCTCCAATAGAAAATGAATCAAAAAATGGTCTAAAAAATAGTTCCTATTCCATTGCAATGGCCAGAACGTCGATACCAAACTCTGCTACATCACAATTTTTCATAAATGTTGCTGATAATACTTTTTTAGATTATCCCGGCCAAGATGGAGTGGGGTATTGTGTGTTCGGAAAAATTACTGAAGGTATTGAAACCATAGATAAAATTAAAAATGTTGAAACAGGTAACCATCCATCAGGCCACCAAGATGTTCCATTGAGCCCTGTTATTATTGAGGAAGTCACCAGCTGATTCATTTAGATAAATCTGCAGTCTTTGTATCTGATATTCACCTATCTGAGTCGGCACCAAAGACCATTAAAGCCTTTGAAAATTTTTTAAAAAATACCGTCTCAAGGTACAACGCTTTATTTATATTAGGGGATCTTTTTGAATATTGGGCCGGCGATGATGCGAGACAATTTTTGAGCACTCAAAAGGCATTAAATACTCTTTCAAAAAAAATTAAAATTTATTTTATTCCAGGCAATCGAGATTTTTTAGTGGGTAACCATTTCCAAGAAAAAAACAGTATTCATTTTTTAAAAGATAATACACTCATAAAGCTTGGTAACCTAAATACGCTTCTTTTGCATGGTGATACCCTTTGTACAGATGATTACAGGTACCAAATTTTTCGTTTTTTTTCACGGAAAAAATTTTTGGTTAATTTATTTTTTTCATGGCGATCTGTTGAAAAGAGAAAATTATTTTGTGAAAATTTAAGAAAAAAAAGTAGTTCTAAACAATCTAACAACCCTAATAACATTATTGACGTAAATGAAAATGCAGTTAAGAAATTATTTATAAATAACAATTATGCGCCACTTATGATTCATGGCCACACTCATCGCTTAAAAACTCATGATTATAATTTTGATGGACATGAATGTCAGCGTTGGGTTTTAGGGGATTGGGATAAACAAGCTAACTACCTTATCTGGGATGGTAAAAAACTTCAAAATAAATTTTTTAATTTAAATTAAAAACTCTTCTTTCCTATTTTCTTTAGCAGCTTTATTCAAAACGCCATTAATAAACTTAAAACCATCTGATCCACCAAAAGCTTTAGCAATTTCAATAGCCTCATTGATGACGACACGGTAAGGGACTTCAGGAAAAAATTTTAACTCATACAAAGCACCATAGATAATCGAAAGTTCAATAGGGCTTAACTCACTTAGGTCGCGATCAAGGTAAGTTTGAATTTCTGCCTGGAGATCATTAATATTTTCACTGACTCCACCAAAAATTTGATTATAAAACTCTTCATCAGCACGATTAAAATCTGGGTCATCTTTAATATCTTTTTTTATCTGCGACACATCAAACTGATTAACAATCCCTCGATAAATACTTTTCATAATGAGCTCGCGAGATTTACGTCGATTGTTTATTTTTTTTGACTTATTTGATTGCATGGCCACTTAATTTTTCTGCTAAATGTGCCATTTCAACAGCTGCCATGGCAGCCTCAGCTCCTTTTATTTTTGTTCGAGCAAATGCCTGATCATCATCATTGGTAGTGATAATGCCATTAATGACAGGGATATGATGATTGAGTTGAACCTCAAGTAGACCCTGAGCTGACTGATCAGAAACAACCTCGAAATGATAGGTTTCACCGCGAATAACAGCGCCAATGGCAATGAGAACATTATATTTTTTTTTCAAGGCCATTAAATCTAGAACAATTGGAATTTCTAAAGCCCCAGGAACAGATTCTAAATCAATGTTATTTTTAGAGATGCCCTCTTTTTCTAATTGCGAAAGGCAAGCATCCAATATTTCATCTACAACTGATTGATTAAATCTTGATGCGACAATTCCTACAGATAATTCCATTAATAAGCCTCATTTTTAAAGAAAAATGATTATACCTTTTTGAAGCGCATTTGAAATACCCATAAATATAGGCACACCAACTACAATCCAGGCAATTGGTAATATTATTTTTTGTAAGGTTTTATTAGGTCCTACACTGGATGCTTCTAATTGACTTGCTGCATCTTTTTTATAGGCTAGATCCATTTCAATTTTTAGTTCAGCATCGCTCATAAAATGTTTCTTATCTAACGGCTTAACAAAATAATTCAAAATAAAACCTAACACCAATAAGAGTGCCAACATTGTAAAGCTAGAATTATAGGCTTCGGCCTCAGGGATTCCTTGACTTAGTTGATACTCACGAACATAAGACATAATGGCTGGTCCCAAAATACCTGCTGTTGACCAGGCTGTGAGAAGCCGTCCATGAATAGCGCCTACATGCTGTGTCCCAAATATATCTGCAAGGTATGCCGGGATTGTTGCAAATCCTCCACCATACATCGTCATAATAACTAAATTAATAAGAACAAAGAGCGCAATGTATTGATTTAAACCTGCCCATGGTGCAGAAAAGTATAAAAGAGTCCCCAAGCTAAAAAAGATGGCATAAGTGAGTTTTCTTCCCAAATAATCCGATGAGGATGCCCAGATAATTCTTCCAATAATGTTTGCCAGGGATAAAAGGGCGACAAAACCACCTGCAATCGCACCTATTTCTGCAGCTGAAAAATTTTGAGCAGCTATCTCTTGAAACATCGGTTTGGCAACAGCTAGTACCCCAATACCAGCGGATACATTCAGGCAAAGAACACCCCATAAAAGCCAAAATTGATAAGTCTTATGAGCATGGTTAACATGGACATGATTTTTTGCAATCATGGCTGAATCTTTCTTTACTTGATTTCCACTTTCAACCTTATAATCAGAGGGCGGAATTCGGTAGCCAAACGCACCAATCATCATAGCAATAAAGTAAAAAATACCCATATACAAAAAAGCTTGAGCGGTACTGTAAGTATCAATAAGTTCAGCTGCTAGGGGTGTGCCTATCATGGCTCCACCGCCAAAACCCATAATAGCCATACCAGTTGCAAGCCCACGTCTGTCTGGGAACCATTTAATCAATGTCGATACGGGAGAAATATAACCTAATCCTAAACCGATTCCACCAATCACTCCGCCCCCCAGCCAAATAAGCCATAGCTGGTGAGAGCTCACACCTAATGAGGAAATCATCAAGCCACCACCCCATAAAATAGCGGCTGCAACACCTGCTTTTCTGGGTCCTGCAGTTTCTAGCCAATGCCCAAAAACAGCTGCAGCCAATCCCAAACAAACTATAGCAATTGAAAAGGTCCAGACAACATCACTTAAAAGCCAATCACAATGGGTTATGAAAAGACGATCAAATAAACTTGTTTGAGCGGGGTCACATTGCTTGCCAATTAAATTAAGTAAGCCTTTCCCCTTGGCGGGCCAAAAAACACTGAACCCATAAATCATGCCAATCGATAAATGAATTAATAATGCTGCAGGCGGGACTAACCAGCGGTTATAAGATTTATCTACAACAATTCTTTGACGATCTAAAATGCTCATTCACATCTCCTCACTTAACATTAAGTTAAATGATTTAAACATGATTGGCAACAGTTAAAATAGTTTGTTATGATATGTCATATAAATGTCATAATTTAGTCATATATTATAAAATTTTCAGGAAAATTTATGGCAGCCAATATTTTAATTGTCGAAGACGAAGAGTCGATTTTAGAGCTCATAGCAATCAACTTACATCAGTCGGGCTTTAATCCGGTGAGAGCTTTGAGTGCAGAGTATGCTGAAAAAATCATTTCAAATACCCTGCCCGATCTAATCATTTTGGATTGGATGTTGCCTGGTATTGATGGAATTGAGTTTGCTAGACGTCTTAAAACCAATAAAGAAAGCAAGAGTATTCCTATCATTATGTTGACTGCGAAGAGTCAAGAGGATAACAAAGTCATGGGGCTTGAAGCAGGCGCAGATGATTACATGACAAAACCATTTAGCCCAAGGGAGTTAGTTGCTAGGGTGAAAGCTGTTTTAAGACGAAAGGCTCCAGATTTGGTTAATGAGCCAATTGAATCGGGTCATTTATTTCTAGATCCATCCCAACATTTATTACAAAGTAACAAAAAAACTGTAACAATTGGACCTACTGAATTCAGACTTCTACATTTTTTAATGAAAAATCCAAATATTATCTTTAATAGAAATCAAATTTTAGATAGAGTATGGGGAAACAAATCAGAGATTGATGATCGCACAGTTGATGTTCACATCAAAAGACTAAGAGACTGTCTAAAAGGAACGAATGACCATAATAAAATTGAAACGGTTCGTGGCATGGGTTATCGATTTAATGAAAATTAACTTAAAACCTGTTTCATGAAATTATTTACCCCCTTCTTAATTAAATGCTGCCTACTGATTACGACTCTCTATTTTGTCCTTGATCTTTTTTTCTCTCAAACAACTGTATTAATCATTATCAATCTCCTAACAATTAGTTTCTTATTTATAAATTATTACCAAGCTATTCATTTTAACAATTGGTTAGATAAATCGAAGATTAATGAATTGCCAAATGGTTTGGGTATTTGGGAGATGATCTTTTCAAAAATATACAAACAAAATCAAGTTCAAGCAAAAATTCAGAACGATCTCAATCTTACATTAGAACAATTTACATCGGCTGCTGAAGCAATGTTAGATGGAGTCATTGCAGTCAATAAAAATGATGAGGTTATTTGGTGTAACAGGCAAGCTGAAGCTATGCTAAAAATTAATCTTAAAAAAAGTTACAAACGACCGATTGGTTATACATTTAGAAATACAGAATTTAATGACTACCTTTTAAGAGGTGATTATTCTGAAACATTAAAAGTCTATGACTTTAGTAACAAAAAAAATCTAGAATTTAAAATTAGTCCTTTTAGATCCAATATGAAACTCATCATTTGTAAAGATATCACTCAAATAATAACGAACGAGAATTTACGTAAGGAGTTTGTCTCTAATTTTTCACATGAACTCAAAACGCCCCTCACTGTAATTATTGGATTTCTTGAAACCTTAGATTCAACCAAAAATAACCTTGATGAGGGTACAAAAAAAATCTTTGAATTAATGAATGACCAAGCAATTAGGATGAGAAAGTTAATTGATGATCTATTATTACTTTCTAATGTTGAAAGTAACCCGATGGAAGATCGAAGTTTAAAAATTTCATCCAATAAATTTTTTAATAAACTTCAAAAAGAAGCAAAATTAATAAATAATAAAAATCATAAAATTAATTTTGACATCGATCAGAATATTATTTTCATAGGATCCGAAAAAGAATTAGAAAGTGCCTTTATAAATCTAATTTCAAATGCAATTCGCTACACAAAAGAGAAAGGGCAAATCAATATTAAATGGTCCCTAGTCCTTGGCAGGCCAACCTTTGAAATTAAGGATAATGGCATTGGGATACCCAAAAACCATATCAAGCGAATTACAGAACGTTTTTTCAGAGTCGATGCTGCAAGAAGTCGAGATACAGGTGGTACAGGGCTTGGACTTTCAATAGTCAAAAATATCATCGAGCAACATGATGGACTTCTTAAAATCTCAAGCGAAATTGGAAAGGGTAGTAAATTTATTATTACTTTACCAAAAGAAAGATTGGTGTGATCCGAAATCTAATTATTTTTTTGTCTATTTTTTTTCTAATAGGTTGTGGAGGATCAACCTTAGATCGAAAAGATTCAACCCAATATGATAAGGGCTCATTTAACCAGCTAGGTAAGCTTGATTTTGATCGAATGGCTGATTATGAAATCAGGGAGAATTTTGAAAGTCTTAAACTCTTAATGATTAAACTTTATAAAAGAAATCCTATTCAATTAAAGAAAACGACATCCGATAATGCCGAACAAGCTGCCAATTATTTTTTTAGTAACCCCAGTCATAAATGGAATTTTGAAGCCATTGAAAATAAACAAGGTTTTGAAGCCATTTATCAATCTTTTGACGAAAATTTTAAGGGTGATAGAGTTTTATCCCTTATAACTGGCTTGTACACGATGACGATTGAAGCTCATGGGGGTAAAACAGAGTTCTTCATCACCGATTCAATAGAGCCACAAAATTTATATAATTTGGCTCGAAATTATGAAATTGTAGTCTGGATGCTATCAACTAAAAAGAATTCAGAAGATAAGCTTTATTTATTAAGTAATGAAATGAGCAACGGTGTATCTAACCTTTCTTTTGAAAGAGAATTTGGCAAGATGATTGGGCGTACTGATTATTTTGCTTATACCTTATCAGAAAAAACTGAGAGGGTGATTACGAGATTTATTCAAGGTGCCGTTGGAACCGTATTGATCCCATTTATATAAATCTATAATAATATTTTCTCAATACCACCACTGGTAGCTCGCTCAACATATTGTTCTAACCATTGATCACCAAGAATATTTTTTGCGATCTCAACAACAATATAATCGGCCTCAATATTTGTATCATCACCATATCGAGCCAGACCTTGTAAGCACGAAGGGCATGAAGTTAGAATCTTAGTAGGGGTTTTATCATTGTTTGCATCAAGCTTATCGAGTCCTTTTTTAATCTCTTCCTCTTTCCTCATTTTGACTTGAGATGCAATATCAGGTCTTCCAGCAGCAAAAGTTCCAGACTCACCACAACAACGATCGGATAATAAAACATCCTGTCCCATAAGTTTGTTAGTTACTTCAGATGGGTTATAAGTTTTCATAGGACTATGGCATGGGTCGTGGTACATGTATTTTTGACCAGACAATCCATTAATTTTAACGCCCTTCTCTAATAAATATTCATGAATATCCAATAACCGGCAGCCAGGAAATATTTTTTCAAATTCATATTTCATTAATTGATCCATACAAGTTCCACATGAGACCACAACCGTTTTGATATCAAGGTAATTTAAAGTATTTGCAACTCTATGAAACTGAACACGATTATCCGATGTAATCGCCTGCCCTTTTTCATCATCGCCTGAAGAGGTTTGTGGATAACCACAACAAAGATATCCTGGAGGTAACACAGTGATTGCTCCAACCTCATAAAGCATCGCTTGGGTTGCTAAGCCTACCTGAGAGAAAAGTCTTTCAGAGCCGCATCCAGGAAAATAAAAAACAGCCTCAGAGTTATCATTTAATTTTAATGGATCTCTAATCACCGGCACTATGCGATCATCCTCAATACCTAAAAGCCCTCGAGATGTTTTTGTAGGCATATTTTTTGGCATCGGACGATTCATAAAATGCACCACCTGGGTAATGATTGAACCCTTACCAACCGAACTGGGCGGACTATTTTTGAATAACTCACCAAGTTTGATTTTCTTAAATAAACCATAAAAAAATCTTTGGGCACGGTAGCCTACATCGATCATAAGCTTTCTCATGACTTTAATCGTCGCAGGATCTTTTAAATTCAGATAATTTATTGCTAATGAGGTGCCTAAACTAAAATGTTTTTGGTTCTGTTCTCTGAGAAAATTTCTCATCGAAATCGAAACTTCACCATAATCAATATTGACTGGGCATGGATTTAAACATTTATGACAAACAGTACAATGATCTGCAACGTCATTAAATTCATCAAAATGTTTGATCGATATACCTCGACGAGTTTGCTCTTCATATAAAAATGCTTCGATGAGAAGAGATGTTGCTAATATCTTATTTCTTGGACTATATAATAAGTTTGCCCTTGGAACATGCGTAGTACATACGGGCTTACATTTTCCACATCTCATACAATCACTAATAGAATCTGCAATGCCTTTCATTGCAGACTCCTCCATGATGATAGATTCTTGCTCTAGTAACCCAAAGCTAGGTGTATAGGCATTATCAAGACCTGAGCCCTGCAATAATTTTCCTTTATTAAAGCGTCCATCAGGATCAATTTTGGCCTTATATTGTGCAAAAGTATCGATGGTATGTTGATCTAAAAATTCCATTTTAGTAATGCCAATGCCATGCTCACCAGATATGACCCCATTAAGCTCTTTAGCTAAAGCCATTACTCTTGCTACAGCCTGCTGAGCCTCTTTCAACATTTCATAATCATCTGAATTTACAGGAATATTGGTATGAACATTACCATCACCCGCGTGCATATGAAGAGCAATAAATACTCTGGATTTTAGAATCTCTTTGTGAATAGATCTTATCTTTTGAAGAATCGGTTCAAACTCAATACCTGAAAAAATATCTTTGAATGGATCTTTGAGTTCTTTTTTCCAAGAAATTGTTAATTTATGAGCCTGTATTAATTCAAATAGATTGGAATAGTTAAATTTAAACTCTTCAAACTCTTCAAACTCATTAAGTGAACTATCTAAATGATTTAAAAAATGATGCCATCGATTTTTGACGTTACTAAGAAGACTTAACGCCTGGTCTTTTTTTATCTTAATTAGCTCATTATCCTGATCATCTTTTTTAATCTTGCCAAAATCGTGAATGAAATAATCATTAAGCTTGTCAATGACCTTTAATTTGTTGGATATGGATAATTCAATATTGATACGATCAATACCGTTTGAATAATCTCCCAACTTATCTAGGGGAATTACAACGTCTTCATTAATCTTAAAAGCATTGGTATGTCTTGCTATAGCTGCGGTTCTGGCCCTATCCAACCAAAAACGTTTTCGTGATTCTTCAGAGACAGCAATAAAACCCTCCCCGTCCTTGGCATTAGCAATATGTACCACCTTTGATGCTGCCTGACCGACAAGAGCTTCATCATCACTCGCGATATCCGCAATGAGAATCATTTTAGGCCTAGCTGTCCTAGCTGCTTTAGTGGTATAGCCAACCGCTTTAATATAGCGCTCATCAAGATGTTCTAATCCAGCCAAAAGCACATCATTCGATTGATCTAAAAAATCTTTTATTTCAACAATGGCAGGCACTGCATGAGAAACATTACCAAAAAATTCTAAACAAATTGTACGAACATATTTAGGCATCTTGTGAAGAATAAATGTTGCAGAGGTAATGAGTCCATCACAACCCTCTTTCTGAATCCCTGGAAGTCCACTTAGGAATTTGTCTGTGACATCTTTACCTAAACCAATTTTTCTAAAATTTTTACCGGGAATTTCTAAAATTTCTGAATCACCCACAGGTGATTTTCCATCCACATTAAACTTGGTCACTCTAAACCGAGCAAGATCTACATCGTGAATCTTTCCAAGATTATGATCTAAGCGCTCAATTTCAATAACATCACCGTTAGGATCCACCATTCTCCATGAAGCCAGATTATCTAAAGCAGTTCCCCAAAGGACTGCTTTTTTGCCACCAGCATTCATGGCAACATTACCTCCGATACATGATGCATCCGCAGAAGTCGGATCCGTAGCAAACTCTAACCCAGCCTGAGATGCTGCTTCCATAGCCCTACGAGTGACAACACCAGCCTCACAATAAACCGTGGGCACATTACCCACTACGCCAGGTAAATTTTTATATTCAACCATACCAATATAGTCTAACTTTTCGGTATTAATCACTGCTGAATAAGGTGTTAAAGGAATGACACCGCCCGTATACCCAGTGCCCCCTCCACGCGGAATGATCGTTAATTCAAGCTCAATTAAAGATTTAACAATGCCTGGTATTTCATTTTCATGATCTGGATTAATGACGACGAATGGATATTCAACCCTCCAATCAGTAGCATCGGTCACATGCGAGACTCTGGCTAGACCATCAAATTGAATATTGTGTTTCTTGGTATGTTTTTTTAATTTTGATAAAACTTTTTTTCTTAATTTTTTTATCCCATTAAAATCAGATTCAAATTTATCAATCGCGGATTTAGCTGAGGTTGTTAATTGTGCAACTTTCATATTGCCAAAACTTCTATCTTCAATCATTTGAACTCTATGTCGCATAGCCTCAATAAGCATTTTTAATCGACCAGGGTTCTCCAATAAATCGTCTTGAAGATACGGATTCCTTATCACTACCCATAAATCACCTAACACCTCAAAAAGCATACGCGCAGAGCGTCCTGTTTTTCTCTCTTCACGAAGCTCGGTAATGATTGACCACATTTCTTCACCTAGAAATCGTATGGTGATTTCTTTATCTGAAAAAGATGTGTAGTTATAGGGAATCTCTCTAATTCGAGAGGGATTAAGAGCTTGTGTTTTTAATAGGTCGGTAGTAAGTGGAGCGTTCATTTACATCAATATTTAGGTTATTCGAAAGGATAGCATGTGCAACATTTGCATTCAATCTTTAAGGCTATAGTTAGTCTTCAATTTATGCGAGAATTAGAAATTAGTTACCTTTTTTATTAAATAGTTCATGCTTTGGATTAAATCGCTTCATATTATTTTTGTCATAACTTGGTTTGCAGCGCTCTTTTATTTACCTAGGTTGTTTGTTTATCATGCTATGGCTGACGATCAGATTAGCCATGAGCGCTTTATTATCATGGAGCGAAAGCTTTTTTATGGCATCATGACGCCAAGTGCGATTTTAACAATCATCTTCGGTATTTGGCTTTGGTGGGGTTTACAATATTCTGGACTTTGGATCAATCTTAAAGCTTCATTAGTCATATTGTTAGTGTTATATCACTTTGTTTGTTTAAAGTATTTGAATGATTTTAAGAACAATCAAAATAAACACACTCATATTTACTATCGTTGGTTTAATGAGTTTCCTGTCATTTTACTTTTTATCATTATTTTTCTAGTTGTCTTTAAACCCTCATGAAAAATATATTAGTCTGTGGTTCCATTGCCTATGATTCCATTATGGTATTTCATGATCAGTTCAAAAACCATATTCTGCCTGATCAAATTCATAACCTAAATATTTGTTTTTATGTGCCTGACATGAAAAAAAATTATGGGGGGACAGCAGGTAATATCGCATACAACCTCACCCTCTTAAAAGCAAATGCTTTGATTATGGCAACCCATGGTGAAGATTTTAATGAATACCAATCCTGGTTAGAGAAGCAGGGTTTAACCTTAAAATACTTAACCAAGATAGAAAATAGCTTTACGGCCCAAGCCTTCATTACCACCGATATGGATGACAATCAAATTACCGCCTTCCACCCTGGCGCTATGATTCACGCTCATAAAAATAGTATTCATGATGTGACTGACCCCATTGATCTAGCTATCATTTCACCCGATGGTAAAGAGGCCATGATCGAACATGCCAGAGATTGTTTTAACAAAAATATTCCCTTTATATTTGATCCTGGACAAGGTCTACCCATGTTTGATAAGACAGAACTTCATCAATTTATTGAACAAGCCAACTACATCTCTGTGAATGATTATGAGGGGCAATTACTCTGTGAAAAAACAAATTTAAGCGTTGACGAAATTGCGGCTAAAGTAAAGGCATTCATCATCACAAAAGGCTCTCAAGGATCTGATATTTATACCAACGGTGAAAAAATCTCCATCGATCCAATCAAAATTGATCAACCCGTAGATCCAACCGGATGCGGGGATGCTTACCGAGCTGGTCTCATTTATGGTATTGCCCATAATATGGACTGGCAATCGACTGGTCGTTTAGCTTCTGTAATGGGTGCCATTAAAATTAAATCAGAAGGAGGCCAAAACCACCAGCCCAAAATAGACGATATTGAAACTCTCTTTGGGCAAAAATTATCCTAAATCTTTGCGGTCTGCTGGAACTGAAGTAAGCTGATCATTATCAAGATTGAGCGCAGTCAACTCATGACCCCAAACACAACCACTGTCCAAAGAAAATCCTAAGTTATGTTTGATAGCGCCTAACGCTGACCAGTGGCCAGTCAAAATTTGATGATGACGATCTTTTTCAGGCTTCACATCAAACCATGGAGTTAATTTCTCAGGCAGTGACTCTAATGTACCCTTGTAATCATAATCAATCGATAAATCCTGATTTAGACAACGTAACCTTGTCATTACATTAATCACTAATCGTTTTTTATCAAAATCTTTTAATTGATCACTCCAAAGATTAGGTTGATTTCCATACATTTTTTTAAAAAAATCTTCAGGGTGTTGCTGTAAATAACTCACAACCTCATCCGATAGTTTTTGCGATAATTCTACTGTCCATTGGGGAAGCAAACCTGCATGTACCATGGCATGATCATGGTTTGTATGCACGAGTGGCAAACTAATAACCCAGTCAATAAAACGTTTTAATTTTTTTGAATTAAGAAGTGCTTCTAATGTATCTGACTTTAAAGGTTTCTTTTGATTAAATGCAATGGCTAAAAAGTGAAGGTCATGATTACCGAGCACCACTGTAATCTTCGAATGATGATCTAAACACCAGTTTAGAACCTCTAGTGACCCTAAGCCTCGGTTGATCAGATCACCCACAAGCCAGAGGTCATCTCTGGCTGGATTGAATGATAATTGATCTAGAAGATTTTGAAAGGAATGAAAACACCCTTGAATGTCACCGACAACATAGGTGGTCATCTAAGAATTTAGAAGCTACCTCCAGAGGCGTTCACCATATGTACGACCGCAGCAGCCACCTCTTCATCAGATAAAGCTGCATTTCCACCTTTAGCTGGCATCGTTCTAATTCCATTAATAGCATGAGAGATAAGGGTTTCTTTGCCTTGAGCAATTCTGGGTGCCCACTGGCCTGCATCGCCTATTTTTGGAGCATTCATTAATCCAGCGGCATGGCACATAGCACAGTTTGCCTGAACAATTTTTTCAGCAGAGATTGAGCCAGATGATGCAGGTGATTCATCCGCTACTGCAACTTGAGCGACAGGTTGAGTGTTTTGTTCGCTATTATCAACAACCATCGCATTGGAACTCGTTCCATCAGATTTATTTGACATTAAAAGTGAAATAATAAGAACAGCACCAAAAAAAGAAACTAGCACTACGGAAACCGCCTCAACCACACCTCTTAAATTACTTTGTTTGCTCATAAAAAAATCCTTACTTTTCTATATAAATTTAAATTTGAAATAATGATCTATCAATAATGCTAGGAAGATTAAACCCAGATATAAAATAGAGTATTTAAAAATTTTCTTCGATAGTTTATCAGAATATTGGCGATAGAGCATCACCACATAATAGAGAAAAATACCATTTAAAATGGTGGCAAATACAAGGTAGATAATCCCTGTCATACCAACACTAAAAGGCATCATCGTCACAATAGTCAAAATGACTGTATATAAAACGATTTGCAATAAAGTATATTTTTCACCATGCGTCACAGGCAACATGGGCATACCCACTTTCTCATACTCTTTTCTTCGATAAAGTGCTAACGCCCAAAAATGTGGGGGCGTCCAACAAAAGATAATTAAAAATAAAATGATGGATTCAGGTGATACATAATTATTTACGGCAGCCCAGCCTAGCACAGGAGGCATGGCACCAGATGCTCCACCAATAACAATATTCATCGGAGTCGCAGGTTTTAAGAAAACAGTATAAATCACTGCATAAGCAAAAAAAGTCGCTAACGTTAACCACATAGTCAAAGGATTCACAAAGTTATAAAGAATTAAAAGGCCAATACCGCCTAGTAATGTTGAAAAGACAATGGTTTCTTGCTGATTTAGCTGTCCAGTAGGCAAAGGGCGGCCTCTGGTTCGGGCCATAATCGCATCAATTTTCTCTTCAATAAGACAATTAAAAGCAGCGGCTGCACCGCATACAAAAGCTATACCAATACTTGCTAAAAAGAGAATATCTAAAGGCACCATGATAGGTGTAGCCAAAAACATCCCAATGATGGCGGTAAAAACAATTAAGGCAGTTACACGAGGCTTACAAAGTTGATAAAAACTTTTTATATTCTTCAATGAAGATATTTGCAGAAATGTCGAGACTTTAATCATACTTTGTTGTTAATCTTGAATTAATGATCACCAATATTATAACTAAAAGTGCTGCAAGAAAGTTATGCGTTGTGGCTAGCACGATAGGTAAATGCAAGAGTAAATTCAATACACCAATAATAAATTGTAATGTAATGACTAAAATTAAAAGGTTGCCATAAAAACCGATACCAGGAATGGACCTAAGCAGTGCAAAAAGGTAAATCACAGCGCCTGTAAGTATGATCGCTCCTACTCGATGAACCCATTGAATCGCATGTAATGCCTGAAGTGATAAATGCTCGCCATCACTGGTCATCCCTAAATCTCTAAAGACAGAAAAACCATTTTGAAAATCCATATCAGGAATCAAGGATCCATGACAAGTCGGGTAATCAGTGCAAGCCAATGCTGCATAATTCGTGCTTGTCCATCCACCTAAAAGAATTTGAATAAAGAGTAAACATAAAGCTATTCTTGCAACCCTTACGATATGTAAGTCAAAACTCATCTGATTTTGAATGGAACCTACATGTCGATGGGTAAGGTAAGTCATCAAGGCTAAGATAGTCATGCCCCCTATAAGGTGGGAGGTCACAATGCCAGGTTGTAGTAGCTCAGTCACTGTCCACATACCCAATGCGGCTTGAAAACATACCAAGCCTACCAATGCGAATGGTACTGCAACCGTTGTCGAGATTTCCTCTCTTCTTTTATATGAAATCACAGCAATGGTAAAAATAAGGAGTCCCAAAATACCTGCGATATAACGATGAATCATCTCAATCCAGGCCTTATCGCTCTCGATGGTACTGTCAGGATAATGATGCAAAGCTTTTTCAATAGCCTCCTCACTCTCTGGAACCGTTAGGGTTCCATAGCAACCTGGCCAATCAGGGCAGCCTAGACCAGCGTCAGTCAATCTGACATAAGATCCGAAAACGATAACAATAAGGGTTAGAATTGTTGTAATTAACAATAAGCGCTTGAACCAAACCATTAATTTTCTTTCAAAAGATAAATACAAAAAGTAGAATGCAAATTATACATTTTATGAGTTTAGATGCCTATGAAATTGAAGTTTTTTACCATAGTTTTTATTGTTTTAGTGATCACCCTCATCGGGCTCAGTTTTAATAAAAAAACGCTACCTCCTTTAAATATGATCACGATCGAAGGTCAACCAATCACCAATCAAGATCTTCATGGCAAAGTCGTTTTAATTAATTTTTGGGCCACGGATTGTCCAGGCTGCATTAATGAAATGCCTGAATTAATTAATACTTATAATGATTTTAAACAAGATGGATTTGAGGTCCTGGCGGTATCTATGTTTTATGATCCTCCCAGTCGGGTGATGAGCTTTTCAAAAAATTATCCTCTACCCTTTCCGGTCATCATGGATATTAAAAAAGACATCATAAAGAATTTTGATGATGTCAAACTAACGCCAACGTCTATTTTAGTGAATCACAAGGGTGAGATTATTAATACCATTATTGGTGAAATAGAGTTTGATTCTTTTAGACAGTCCTTAAAAAATCTTCTTAAAGACGCTAGCGAGCATTCCTAATAAGCCTTTCAAGGTCTCTGATCATACCCTTGGGTTCAGCATCCGCACTGTATTGCATCATTAAAAAACCATAGGGGTCCATCAAGTAGATTGAGTTAGGATTAAATTGTTTATGACTACCAAAGGCATTCATCAAAACCTCATAATCTTGCATGCCTGATTCTAATATTTTTTGTCCAGCATAAGCCTCACTAAACGGGCTCCAATCGATTTTTGATTTTGTAACTAAAAGTCGATCAATCTTATCAATTTCTTTGCCTAACGCAAGCCTAAGTTGTCGGGCTTTATATAGCTTTTTAGAGCAAGCTTCATCACAACGATCTTCAACAAAGAAGACCCATGTCCATCTAGTCCCAACCTGGGTTAATGAATCATCCTCTAGGGTTTTAACCTCGACATCACCCACCTTAATGACTGGGTCGACAAGCATGCCATGATGCACACCCTGATTATTTCTTTGATAATCAGTAAAAAATACTAAGTACCATGAGGCGATGATGGGTGTGACAAACAGCATAATAATGCCAATTAAAATAAGTCTATTTTTAATGATTGGATTCATTTCGTCTTTTAATCCCTAGTCCAAAATAAATAATTAATAATGTAATTGCGAATGCAAACCACTGAAACGCATAACCATAATTCTTCTCAGAATCTGGAGCCGGTAAGGAATAATTACTAATCAATTCATTATCCACTAAAGGGTCAAGAAAGAGAATGTAGGGTAAAAAATTGGCTGAGTAAAATTGATTTATCTCATCCAAATCAATACGTTGCAAACGAATCATATTGGCATTGATCGCCTCGATATTCGCCTCACCCAGCTTAATGCCTGCCACAGGAAATTTTACGATATGGCCTTGGATTTCAGAGAGATAACCACGATCTACAATGGTTGGAAGTAAATGACGGCCTTCTAGGTTAGGATGCCATCCACGGTTAACGAGCAGGCTCCATGACGAGTTTTTAATTTTAAATGGGGTGAGAATATTAAACCCAGCCGTCTGATTATAAATCTGATTATCAATCAAAATATTCTTATCTAAATAAAAAGTACCCTCGACCCTGGCTTTACTCCATAAAAAATCGAATGAATTGATATTCTCTTCTAAATTAAGGTTGACGGTACCAGCGGCCTGCCTTGCTTGATAGGCATCATTGAGTAGATTTTTCTCATCGGCACGATCAAGCTGCCAAAAACCAAGCCTGATAAAGAGGCAGAAGAACAAAAAAAAGATTAATGATGGAATTAATTTAAAATTAAACGTATACTTTGACGACAATTTTTATTCCCCAGATGGATAGCTAGCAATGTTTAAAGCCATAATTGTTATATTACTTATCATTATTTTATTATCACTGACAAAGGGATTACATTTCCTCATTAAAGATGATGATCAATCCAATAAGATGGTTAAATCATTAACCATACGCATTGTCTTATCCATCGTCCTATTTGTTTTACTTCTAGTTGGATACTCACTGGGCTGGATTGTTCCAAATCATGCATAAAAAAATACCACCTTTCGGTGGTATTTTTTTAATGGAATTAAACCCAGTATACGAATATGAAGAGTCCTAACCAGACCACATCCACAAAGTGCCAATACCAAGCAACCGCTTCAAAGGCAAAGTGATCTTTATTGGAAAAGTGACCTTTCAAGCATCTTAAAAGGATGATTAAAAGCATCACCGCACCCATGGTTACATGGAAGCCATGGAAACCCGTTAGCATATAGAAAGTTGATCCGTAGATACCTGAATTTAGAGTAAGATTCAGGTCACCCATGGCGTGGGCATACTCTTCTGCTTGTAAGAAAACAAAGATAAATCCCAAAGCCACTGTTGCGAATAACCAAAATGAAAGTTTTGCACGCTCAGCATTTTTCAATGCCCAATGAGCAAATGTCACGGTTAGACCGCTAGTTAAGAGAATAGCTGTGTTCACAGCTGGTACACCCCAGGCAGGAATCACGTCACTGTATTGGGTAAACTTGCTTGGATCAGGCATCACATTCATGGGCCATGACGCTTGGAAACTGCTCCATAAAAATTCATGCGTACCATTAATGCCACCGTTACCCTCACCACCCAACCATGGAATTGAAAATACACGTGCATAATAAAGGGCGCCAAAGAAGGCCGCAAAGAACATCACCTCAGAGAAGATGAACCATCCCATACCCATTCTAAAACTGGTATCAACCTGTTTACTGTATTTACCGCCAATGCTCTCTGCAATCACTTCAGCAAACCAACCCGCAAACATGTAAACAATGGCTGCTGCACCTAAAAGGAGTACATATTTAGCACCAGGGGCACTATTTAGTAACATACCTCCGCCAATAAATGTTGTGAATAAAGCTAATGAACCTACTAGTGGCCATTTACTGCCATGAGGGACATAGTAAATATCTTTACCTGCCATGATTTCTCCCTTAATTTAAATTTACGAATTACCTGCTTTGGCCCTAAAAAAAGTATAGGACAAGGTTATGACCTCTACCGCCTCAGGTAAATCTTTATCTACCTCAAACCGGACCACCATGTCTTTTGTTTCTTTAGCCTTTAAAAGCTGATTCACAAAACAAAAGCACTCCGATTTCTTAAAATACAATGATGCCTGGCTTGGAGACACACTCGGTATCGCTTGCCCAACGACATCATTATTTTTCATGTTCTCAACCGTGAAGGTCGCCTCATAAAACTTACCAGGTTGAACCTTCATGTTGATCTGTTTGGCCTTCATACGCCATGGCAAATCACCATTAACGTTTGAATCAAACTGAACATCAACCCATCGGTCTTGAGCAATTTCACTAGATTCAGTTTCCGACACCACTGAAATTGCTTTGTTACCATTGAGCCCCGTAATCTCACAAAATACATTGTAAAGTGGCACCAATGCGTAACCAAAACCAAACATTAGTACTGTTATTGCAGCTAAGACTAATGACGTTTTTTTTATGTCTGTTTTAGCAGCCATTAAAAACTCTGCATTAAAACAAAACCTGCATAAAAAGAAAAAGCAATTAGTCCGAGTACAATCGCCAATCGCTTATTCTTTTTTGCTAAACCTTCCTTATCTCTCTCGTTCAAATACAAATTAATGCTCAAGCATTTCCTTTGTTAATTTAGGAGGCGTCTCAAATGTGTGATGAGGTGCTGGTGATGGTACGTACCATTCTAGACCTTTAGCGCCCTCCCAAACTCTATCTTTAGCTTTCTTACCACCGAGAGCACATTTGATAACAATGTAAACAAATAACAGTTGCGATAGGCCGTAAGCAAAGCCCCCGATACTTGAGATCATATTAAAGTCAGCAAACTGTATGTTGTAATCAGGAATACGTCTTGGCATACCTGCTAACCCTAAGAAGTGTTGTGGGAAGAACAACACGTTTGATGAAATGGCTGATAACCAGAAATGGATCTTACCTAACTTCTCGTCGTACATATAACCTGTCCATTTAGGTAGCCAGTAGTAAACTGCAGACATCAGTGCAAACACAGCACCGGTTAGAAGCACGTAGTGGAAGTGAGCAACCACGAAGTAAGTATCATGGTATTGGAAATCCACTGGGGTCATACCTAACATCACGCCAGAGAAACCACCAATCGTAAAGAGAATCACGAAAGCGATAGCGAACAGCATGGGTGTTTCGAAAGTCATAGCTCCACGCCACATCGTAGCCATCCAGTTAAACACCTTCACGCCTGTAGGCACAGCAATCAACATGGTTGCGTACATGAAGAATAATTCACCTTTGAGCGGCATACCCACGGTAAACATATGGTGAGCCCAAACAACAAATGAAAGTAATGCAATGGAAGCCGTTGCATAAACCATCGACGCATAACCAAAGAGAGGCTTTCTAGCAAAAGCAGGGATCACTTGAGAGATGATACCAAAAGCAGGTAACGCTAAGATATAAACCTCAGGGTGACCAAAGAACCAGAAAATATGCTGGAACATCACTGGATCACCACCACCGGCAGCATCAAAGAAACTAGTGCCAAAATACTTATCAGTTAAAAGCATGGTCACAGCACCAGCTAACACTGGAAGTGAAGCAATAAGTAAGAATGATGTAATCACCCATGTCCATACAAATAATGGCATCTTCATAAGCGTCATGCCGGGTGCGCGCATATTAAATACGGTAGCGATAATATTAATTGCACCCATGATGGATGAAATACCCAAAAAGTGCACAGCAAAAATCAAGAATGGGAAAGCATCCCCTGTCTGCAGGACCAAAGGTGGGTACATCGTCCAGCCTCCAGCTGGGGCACCGCCATCCATAAAGAGAGTACTTAAAAGCAATGCAAAACCAAATGGAAGAATCCAGAAACTCATGTTATTCATCCTAGGGAGTGCCATATCAGGTGCACCGATCATAAGCGGTATCATCCAGTTGGCAAGACCGACCCCGGCCGGCATCACGGCACCGAAAATCATTACCAGCGCATGCACAGTCACCATTGAGTTATAAAATTGAGGGTCAACGTATTGTAAGCCTGGCTCAAATAGCTCAGCCCTGATAACCATCGCCATTGCTCCTCCAACAAAGAACATGGTTAGCGCAAAAATTAAGTAGAGCGTACCAATATCCTTATGGTTGGTTGAGCATAACCAACGTTTTAACCCTGATGGGGCATGATCATGTTCGTGTGCAAGTGTACTCATAAATAAATCCTAGTTAAAATTAAGTTAAATGTTACTTGTTTCGTGCCTCTGAAACCTCTTTAGCCTGAACCTCATCACCGGTATTGTTACCCCAAGCATTTCGCTCGTAGGTAGTTACAGCAGCGATTTCAACGTCCGATAACTGTTCACCAAATGCAGGCATTAAATTCTTACCGTAAATGATACGATGAATATGACCAAGTCGATTAGCTGGGTCTATTGCGACTGCACTCCCCGCTAAGGCAGGGAAAACGCCTTGAACACCTTGACCATTGGCTTGGTGACAAGCTAAACATACTTTTTTATAGACAGCTTCACCTTGAGTCATTAACTCTTCTTTTGTAAGAACAATGTTAGCCGTATTTTTCTTAGCATCTTGAGCAGCCTTCATTTCTGCAACCCAGATTTTGTATTCATCCATAGGCACAGCTTTGACAACGATTGGCATAAAACCGTGGTCTTTTCCACAAAGCTCAGCACATTGGCCACGGTACGTACCTTCTTTTTCAATGATCGCCCAGTTATCATTAGTAAACCCAGGGATAGCATCACGTTTCCAGCCAAGATCAGGAACCCACCAAGCATGATTTACATCGTTTGATGTTGTAAGGATTCTAACTTTAGTATTAATAGGAAGGACAATAGGTTGATCAACATCGAGTAAATAATTCTCGTGATCTTGAGGATTCAGGCCTGATTTTAATTGGCGAATTTCTTGACTTTTTTCATCAAGGTTACTAAAAAGGGTTAGGCCTTCATCAAGGTAATCATACTGCCACTTCCATTGGTGACCCGTTGCCTTCAGGGTTACTTGTGAGCCAGAGGTATCGTGCATAGCAATAAGAAGTTTTGTTGCAGGTACAGCGAGTGCAATAATAATAATGATTGGGATAGCGGTCCAAATGATTTCAACAGTTGTGCTGTGTGAAAATTTTGCTGGCTTAACGCCGCGAGATTTTCTATGGTAAAAAATTGACCAAAAAATAAGGCCAAAAACAACGATACCGATAGCAACCATAATCCAAAGAGTAAACATGTGAAGATCATAAACTTTCTGGCTGATCTCTGTAGCTCCCTGTCTTAAATTCAATCCCCATTCAGCTTGAGCAGCTAGAGGAAAGAGTACAAATAAAGATACTAACTTATTAAAAAGTGCTTTCAATTTCATTACCTTTCATAATTTAAATCCGATGTCCAAATCACGCAGAGATTAATTAGGATCTTGGAATTATCACATATTTATCACAAACCGTAATGTAACAATTTTGTTACAGTCAGACAAGCCTAATTTGAAAAGTTTTCAATAAATTTATGAGCTCTTTTTTATCAGCCTCATTAACCCTTTGACCTATAAGAATTTTTTTTCCCTTATAATGTATAGAGATCTCTGAGGGGCGTGTTCGTGTTGCTTTCTGATAGCCAAAATAAGTCCATTGGCGCACAAAATTATAGTCTTTGATATTTTTTCTTTGAACGAAGGAAAGTTTTATATGATCCTCGTCAATCAAAATTTCCTCATAGTAAACACTTCTCAAAGATGTGATGTAAAGTGCGTAGCCTAAAAGGGCCACCTCAGCACCATAAAAAGGGATAGCTAAGTACAAATTTATCGTTGTAAGAATAATGGCAATCATCAGTATAAAAAGCGCAAAGATAAGGTAGATTTTTTTTAACAGCGGCCATGGCATGGCTGGATTAGGACGAATAATGACCTTATGCGAATGCTCTGATATTTTTTGTTGCTCAATCATTTATAATTTAAGTGGTGCCGAGAGCGAGAATCGAACTCGCACGATATTACTATCGCGGGATTTTGAATCCCGTGCGTCTACCAGTTCCGCCATCCCGGCAAGGATTTAAGATGGCTTGATTTTAGCAGTAAATAGATATGATGAACATTGAAGATTTTAATTACAATCTGCCTGAAGAATTAATTGCACAACACCCTTCCAGTGATCGGGGTGGTAGCAAATTATTAAGCATCAATCCAAAGCTTAAGTCGATAGAGAACTTATCTTTTAAAAATTTTTTTGAAAAACTCAATGAAAAAGACTTATTAATTTTTAATGACACCCGTGTCATGAAGGCCAGAATCTATGGGAAAAAAATAAGTGGCGGAAAAGTTGAAATTTTATTAGAGAGAATACTAAATAATAATGAAGCAATCGCCTTAATTAAAACCTCAAAAAAAATCTCCGTTGGATTACAAATTGAAACTGAGTCTGGTTTTCAAATTGAAATTATAGGCAGGGAAAAAGATCAATTTTGGCTTCGACTTAATTCAGGAAGCTTTTTTGAACTCATGGGTCAAGAAGGCCATATGCCATTGCCTCCTTACATCAATCGAGCTGATGATCAAGAAGATGAAATTAGATATCAAACCGTATTTGCAAAAAATGATGGCGCCGTGGCAGCACCCACAGCGGGGCTTCATTTCTCTGATCAAGATTTTTCAAGGCTCAAAGATAAAAATATTAATTTTTGCTTTATTACCCTTCACGTTGGGTCTGGTACCTTTCAACCCATCAAGACATCCAATATTGATGAGCACGAGATGCATGAGGAAATTTATCAAATAAGCTCAAATACTTTTGAGAATATAAAAAAAACCAAAGAGCAAGGTGGTCGAATTATCGCCATAGGAACGACTGTCTTAAGGGCTCTTGAAAGTGCCTTTCAAAATAATGAAGTAAGCGAAAAATTTCAAACCACAAAGATTTTTATTAAGCCAGGCTACCAATTCAAAATTGTGGATGCTTTATTTACCAATTTTCATCTGCCAAAAAGCACATTATTAATGCTAGTATCTGCTTTTGCTGGTCATGAGTTCATAAAAAAAGCATACGAAGAGGCTATTTTAAATAAGTACCGTTTCTTTAGCTATGGTGATGCAATGTTTATTGAACAAAAAGATAATTAATCGGACTTAATTATGAATAACTTTGAGGACGTTACACATGTATAAAAAAATTCTAGGTGTTGGTTTACTTTTTTTAAATTTTAATTTGTTTAGTGCAGCGGTTTTATCTGATGCTGAGCTTGCATTTAAAATCGAATTAAAAAAAGAACCTACCTCAAGACCTCAAACGGTAGCCTTTGTCCCTGTTGAAAAAAAATATTACATTGCCGATGGTGGTTTAGCCCCCTTAGGATCGGCCTATGAAGCACCTATTTCAAAATCATTGATTCATACTTATGACGAAAATGGTCAATACCTCAAGTCAACCCGCGCGGGGTTTGATAATCGATCTATATACTTCAACTCCAAGAGTGCAAAATTAGAAACCATTACTTACAACATTTCAAGTGAGGCAGGTTTCGGGCCCATGACAGGTATCTTCTCTCTAGCGCTTGATGATCAAGGACTGCCTACAGGAAAATCTGATGAGGTTGCTAATTTTATTCCAGCATTTGGCAGTGCATCCACCATGCCAACCTACGATGCTAAAGCTGATGTTTATTATGCAAAACAGGAAAAAACGAATAAGGTGTTTGTCATTGATATTAAGTCACGTCAAAAAACTAAAGAAATTGAACTTGATTTCAAAACACCCGGTGTTGAACATCATGATGTAGCTGCGAGCTTTATTGCATTCACAGGTATTCAAGGGCATGAATTTATCTTAATTGATATCGATCACAAACGTTTTCTTATTTATGACCTCGACGGCAAATATGTCGGAGCAAGTGCGCTTCCAAAAAAATTAAAATTGCGATCTAAAAATCACTTTAATGGACTTGGTTATACGAATAATGGCTATTATTTTGTCTACATTGATTCCGAGGGTGAGTTTGGAACCTACCACGCCTATAAGGTGCTCAACTAAATTTCTTGAGTAGCCCTTTTGCATCAAGCAGTTCGCTGTCTGATGCTTTCCTGGACTTATATTCGAACTGGTCATTAGCGAGCGTTTTCTCGCTGATCGTAATTCGATGAGGAATGCCAATTAATTCTGCTTCACTGAACATGACGCCAGGCCTTAGGCCCCTGTCATCTAAAAGGACATCAATGTTGAGTTTGATGAGTTGATCGTAAAGCTCATTAGCTTTTTGACGAACTTGTTCATTCTTATCAAAACCAATGGGGGCAATCACAACTTCAAAAGGAGCAATTGCCTGAGGGAAAATCATGCCACGATCATCATAATTTTGCTCGATCGCTGCAGCCACTATTCGAGAAACACCGATACCATAACAACCCATTACCATCGGTTTTGATTGGCCATCTTCATCAACAAATTCAGCTTTCATGGACTTTGAGTACTTATCCCCAAGCTGAAAAATATGCCCAACCTCAATACCTCGACAACGTTTAAATTTATCTTTATCAGGATGATTTTCTGCGACTTCAATATTAGCGGCAAAATCACTGTGCTCATCATAAACGATCTCATCTTCGCCTGACTCAGCTAAGACATGAAACTCATGAGATCCATCTCCCCCAATAGCCCCATTGTCTGCTTGAACTGCCCTAAATTCCAATCCAATACGGGTAAAAATCTCTGTGTAAGTATCAAACATGACTTGATAAGTCTCTTTTAATGAGTCAAGGGATGTATGAAATGAGTAAGCATCTTTCATTAAGAATTCGCGAGCACGCATCACGCCGAAACGAGGGCGTATCTCATCTCTAAATTTAGTTTGAATCTGATACAGATTAATAGGAAGCTGCTTATAACTTGCGATCTCCTTTCGAACAATATCTGTAATAACTTCCTCATGGGTTGGGCCAAAACAAAATAACCTTTCATGCCTGTCTGAAATTTTAAGCATCTGAGGTCCAAAAACATCCCATCGCCCGGTTTCATCCCAAAGCTCTTTAGGTTGAATCGCTGGCATTAAAAGTTCCACTGCGCCAGCACGGGTCATTTCTTCACGAATAATTGTCTCAATTTTCTTTAAAATTTTAAGGCCCAGAGGCATCCAGGTGTAAAGACCTGAACCTAATCGCCTGATTAAACCTCCTCGAATCATGAGTTTATGACTAATGATTTCAGCTTCAGCTGGAGCTTCCTTTAAAGTACTAATAAAAAATTGACTTGCTTTCATGTTAATTTGAATTTAGTGAGTTTAAAAAAGTTTGCATATCGTGCCACAAAATTTTCTTTTTTTGAGTATCCATAATCATATCAGCTAAAGTGATCTCGGATGATTGAAATTGGGGTTGAGGATCCATATCTGAAAAAAGATTTTGGCTGATACCACCAAATAAAAAAAGATAATTAGGTTGAACTATCATCATCTCTTGCTTTAATTCATTAAGCACTTTCTTATTTACTCTCTTGATATTGTGGTTTGAAAATCCATGAATGTAATTAACAATGTTATTAAATAAAACTTCCTCTTCTTTTTTCAATTCATCAAAAGATGCTAGAAAGAAAATTTTTATTTCTTTGAGATCAAATCGATAAGCTAAAAAATGAGGGGTCTTATTTTCCTCAGTCTTTTTTTCTAACCAAATCGGAGTTAAACCCAGTTCCTCAAGAATAAAAATATCATCAAGAAATTCACTCATAGACTTAATCCCATAAGGATGGCATCCTCACGTCCAAATTTAGCTTTATAGTAATTTTTTCTAATACTCATTTCGTTAAAACCAAATTTTTCATAAAGTTGAATGGCAGCATGATTTGTTTTTCTTACCTCTAAAAAGATATCTTTGATTTTCATCGCTTCACAACAAGTTAAAAAATGCTCAAAAATAAAACTTCCTAAGCCCATTTTTTGAGAGTCTACCTTAACGGTGATATTAAGTAACTCACATTCATCCAATACATGACTGGCAATAAAATAACCTTGGATGATTTGATTAAGGCTAAAAATTTTTGATAAGTGCTTAGCTTTTAGAGAATCTTCGAAATTTTCCTCGCTCCATGGGGTAAAGTGTGCTTTTTTTTCTATCATCGAAATTGACTTGATATCGGCCATTATCAGATCATTGATTTCAATTTGAGCGAGATTAATCAGCCTCTCTCTCCTTAATGGTATAGGCCACCTTATCTCGAACGTAAATGGGTTGTGCGTAAACTAAATTAAAATTTTTAGCAAATCTATTTTTTGCAAGATGCCCTATGATCTCAGCCAGCGCATACTCTTGATCATCGATGATCGGATTTAAATGATCATATTGCTTTTTAATTTCTTTTGCATAGGGCCTGACCCCAGAACCAATGATGATGGGATTAGAACATTGATAATCTGGTAATTTATCTGGATCAACGACCATCATTTCACCATGAAAATTAAAGGCGTTATCAATAAATTCAACCCCCGCGATATAGACTTGATTCATTCTGGCATCGATGCAACTTATTGTATATGGCTTTGAATGAATTGCTGCATAAGCCTCCAAAGTATTGATGCCTACGATAGGTAGATTTTGAGCGTAGGCGATGCCATAAGCGATGCCACAAGCAACCCGCACGCCAGTAAATGAGCCTGGTCCTGCGCCAAAAGTAATACCGTCAAGATCAGAAAATTCAAAACTGTTTTCTTTTAAGAGCAGTCTAATTTCAGATAAAAGATTTTCTGAATTCTCTTTGTTTGCAGGATAGGTCTTTAAAAAAGATTGGTTCCCGGTCATCAATGCGATCGAGAACAATGAGCCGGAACTGTCAAGCGATAAAATTTTCATTAACGTTATTATAAACTTTTCAAAAACGCTATGGCCTCATCTTGGTCACGAGATCTTTTGTAATGGGGTAAGCTTTTCCAAAATTTTTTACCATAGCCACGATTAATAATTCTAGGGTCAGTAATGGCTAAAACCCCTCGGTCGTTATGGTCTCTAATCAGTCTACCTGAGCCTTGTTTTAACTGAATGACAGCATGAGGTAATTGCAAGTTAAAAAAAGCATTCAACCCCCTTGCGTTGAAGTGATTAATTTTTGATTCAAATATCGGATCCCCTGGTGACTGAAAGGGAAGTTTATCAATAATGACGAGGGATAATTTTTGACCTCTGATATCGATACCCTCCCAAAATGACATCGAACCTACCAGAACGGCCGAGGGCAATTCTCTAAAACGTTTTAATATAACATTTTTAGATTCATTACCCTGACTCAGGACAGAAATATCAAGATTTCTTTTTAAAAATTCATCTTTTAACAGTGTGCTAATTTCTGCAACGCCCTTTAAGCTGGTTGACAAGATAAATGTTCTTCCATGACAGGCTTCAATCAAAGGCAACATCTTATTGACAAGATAAATATTAAAGTTACTGTCATTGGGTTCAGGCATACCCTCCGGTACATACAACATTGCATTTTTTTGATAATCAAATGGGCTTGGGTATGATTTTTCGCGCGCATCATTTAAGCCCAAGTCTTCTTTGAAGTGTTCAAACGAATTATCCACCGTTAACGTTGCAGAGGTAAACAGCCAATTTAGCTGATGATCCTCACGAATTTTTTTAAATGGCTCAGCAACACTTAGTGGGGTAATATTAAATTGTATTGATTTTGCATAAAGGTCTAGCCAGTAGACAAATTTTTCATCCTTATCATCTAGCCATAATAGGATTTGATTCAGATAGTTATCAAGTCGCTCTAAATTTTTTTTATGCTCTGGACTCTCGTCACTATTTTGAATTAAAAAGTCTCTTAGTTGATTGAGGTGTTCATGAACTATCTTAAGATCCTCTATAAATGCCTGTTTATTTTCAATGTTATCCAATAAAACTCGATGACCAACTGCAGGTAATGATGACCTAAGCCCACTTAGTAAGCTTATGATAGCCTCAGTAAGATTAAAAAAAGCTTTATCCTCAAGGTCATATTTTGCATAAGAAAGATTTAATTCTTGCAGGTATACAATCAATTGATTGCTTGAAAAATTATTTCCAAAAAAAAATGACGCAATTTCTGGCACCTGATGTGCCTCATCAAAAAAAATAGTGTCAACCTTAGGTAATATCTCCGAAATGTCCTCGTCTTTTAGAGATAGGTCAGCAAAAAGCAAATGATGATTCACAACAATGATCTCAGCGCTTAAGGCTTTTTTTCTAGCTTTCAAAAAAAAACATTCCTTGGCATGGGCGCATGATTGACCTAAACAGTTATCGCTCGTCGAGGTCACAAGTGGCCATACAGTTGAAGATTCCGGAATATCATCGATTTCTGAAATTTCGCCGGTGACGCTATGTACAGAAAAGCGCTTAATTTTCTCAAGATGTGAAATATCATCTCGATTAAGAAACAAACCCTCCGAAGCCACATTTTCCATTCTTAGCTGACAAAGATAATTATTTCTCCCTTTTAGAACAGAAACCTCTAAGGGAATTTTTAGGGCATCACGAATTCTTGGAATATCTTTTAAAAATAATTGATCCTGTAAATTTTTTGTGGCGGTCGAGATAATAGCCTTACCGCCATGCATCAAAATGGGAGCCAGGTAAGCAAACGTTTTTCCTGTCCCTGTCCCCGCTTCAATAATTGTGGGTGAGTCGCTTTGAAATGCATCATGAATAAATTCAGCCATATGGACTTGGTCCTCACGAACCTGATAGCTATCCATAATTTTTGATAAAGGGCCATCAACTGAAAAAAATTCATGTAGCAAAGAATGGCTCATTAGTTATTCTTTTCTATCTGAATGACCAAGGTCCATGTGGGGATTTATTTCGTCCCGCAAACGTTGTTTAATGAATTTCACGTCGATAAAGCCACCTTCATCTTTTCTTGAAAAAATGAGCTTTTCATTGCACCATACTTCAAACTTACCGCCATCACTTGGAACCATTTGTAAGTATTCAATGTCCTTAGAGAAGGTGTTAATAATTTCTTGTGAAATCCATGACGCTCGTAATAGCCAGTTACATTGTGTGCAAAAATAAATTTTTATTCTAGACTGACTCATACATTCAATGGTTTAATTATTGGCTTAGATTTAATATACTCTTTTATAACGTATTCTGAGGTTTAATTAAAGTAACAATGAAAACTAAATTCCAAAAATTTCTCTTTATCTTTTTTGGTGCAACTTTAGGTGCACTTATATCTATTAATTTTCAGGCCTTAGCTGAAAAAACTACCTCTCCGAACTTACCGATTGAGGATCTTAGAACGTTTGCTGAAGTCTTCGGAAAAATTAAAACAGACTATGTTGAAGATATTGAAGATAAAAAATTAATTAATGAAGCGCTCACTGGAATGTTGGCAGGGCTTGATCCTCACTCAACCTTCTTAGACCTGGATAATTTTAAAGAAATGCAGCAAGGCACCTCAGGTGAATTTGGTGGGCTTGGTATTGAAGTAGGTATGGAAGATGGTTTTGTCAAAGTGATATCACCCATCGAAGATACCCCTGCGTATGAGGCAGGTTTAAAGTCAGGTGATTTAATTATGAAGCTTGATCAAACCCAAGTTAAGGGACTCACTCTCAATGAAGCTGTCAAACTCATGCGAGGTAAGCCGGGATCATCTATTAAAATTCAGGTGCTTCGTAAGGGTGTTGATGCTCCCTTTGATGTAATGATTGTTAGGGCGCATATTAAAACTAAAAGTGTAAAAGCAAAAATTGTAGAGCCTAACTATGGTTATGTCAGAATTACTCAATTCCAAGAGAGAACCACACAAGATCTTGCAGAAGCGCTCAAGAAAATTCGTCGCGAAAATAAGTATGCCTTCAACGGTATTGTGCTTGACCTTAGAAACAATCCAGGTGGACTTTTAAACGCGGCTGTAGGTGTTTCTGCTGCCTTCTTAGAGGAAGGTGATCTGGTGGTTTACACTGAAGGCAGAGCTCCTGACTCTAAAATGCACTTGACTGCCATTCCTGAAAATTACGTAAAAAACTACCCTGCTAGTAAAAATTATTTTGATAAGGTCCCTAGCGATGTTAAACATACGCCGCTTGTTGTGTTAGTTAACAACGGATCTGCTTCTGCCTCTGAAATTGTTGCCGGTGCTCTACAAGATCATGGGCGCGGCACCATATTGGGCACACGGAGTTTTGGTAAAGGTTCGGTACAAAGTATCCTTCCTATGAACAATGGTACCGCCATTAAGCTGACTACCGCTTTATACTTCACCCCGAATGGACGTTCCATTCAGTCTAAAGGCATTGAGCCGGACGTGGTTGTCGATGATGGATTTGAACAATTTGCCGTGAGAGAAGAGGATGTAACCAATCATATTGTGAATCCCCAAGGCGAAGATGATCCTACAAAAAAGGATAAACCTGCCGATGCACCTACCGCTGGTTCTGAGGCATTAAAAAACTTTAAACCTATCGAGCTTGGCGGTAACGACGATAAGCAATTTCAACAGGCTTTACTTTTCTTAAAAGGCATAGACAAGGGTATCGATTACTCTAAACCTAAAAAATAAGTTCGGATGTTAGATAAATTAATCACAGAGATTGATAGGGGCCTAAAAACACTTTCGATCCCATCAATTGAGAGTCGTCCTTACCCAGGTTCAGATATTAAAGAAACTCAACCTCTATCGGAGTCGGACAAAAGAAAACATGCCCAATTAATGAGGATCAACCATTCAGGTGAAATTTGTGCCCAGGCGTTATACAGGGGTCAGCTCTTATTTAATAAAAATCCTAAAATTCAAATAGAGCTCGAAAAAGCAGCCTCTGAAGAAATAGACCATTTAGCTTGGTGTGAAAAAAGAATTGATGAATTGGATGGAAAAACAAGTAGGCTAAACCCCATCCTTTACGCAGGCTCATTTGCAATTGGTAGCCTAGCCAGCATTATTGATGAAAAATATAACCTGGGTTTCTTAGCTGAAACAGAAAAACAGGTCTCAGCCCATCTCGAAAGTCATTTAAACATGCTTAATCCAGATGATAAAAAAACTTTAAAAATTCTTGAGACTATGAAATTAGATGAGGAAAAGCATCAAGGATCTGCCCATGCATTAGGCGCTAAAAAACTCCCAAAAATAATTGAAACAATCATGAAAAAAACTGCTAAATTAATGACAAGTTCAACTTACCATATTTAATTATGCAAAAATTCAAAGATGTCCTAGAAACCCTTGAGGATGCAAGCCATGTAAAGAAAATCCAACTGTTTGATGAAGAAAAAGAACTGGTTGGACAAATCGAAAGTAAACCTGGGAGTCTAGGGTCAATCAAGGTCTACCACCATCTTTGGGCTGTTTTTGGCGAGCTTAACCTTGATGCTGCGGTAGAGGGTCTTGATTTATATTCAGAGCATACCGAGGATGCACAAAATCATCCAGGCAAGCACCCTAATATCGATCGACTTTTAGATATCATAGAAACTGAAGAGACTTACTCAATAAAAATTATCAAATAATTTCATAGTCGTGAGTAATGGCGACCGATTTTCCTAACATAATCGATGCAGAGCAATATTTTTCAGCAGATAAAGTAATCGCTCTTTCAATTGCGTTTGGATCCAAAGCATCGCCGCTTATAACAAAGTGAATATGAATTTTTGTAAATACTTTAGGAATGCTATCTGCTCGCTCGGCAGTAATGACTGCCTCGCAATGGTTAATGGCTTGGCGTGATTTTTTCAAAATGGTGATGACATCATATGACGTGCAGCCCCCCATACTAATAAGTAAAGCCTCCATGGGTCTCATACCCCGATTTTGGCCACCAGCCTCTTCTGGGCCGTCCATAAAATAAAAAAGGCCTGAATCTGTTGATCCTTTAAAGCTAACTTCCCCTTCCCAGTTAACGTTAACCTTCATCATTTAATACCCAACAATTCAACATCAAAAATAAGATCGGCATTTGGTGGAATGACATTACCCGCACCTCTGCGTCCATAACCGAACTCACTTGGGATATGAATAGTTCGTTTACCACCAATTTGCATGCCTTTAAAACCTTCATCCCACCCACGAATCACTTGGCCTACGCCTAAAATAAATGTAAAAGGTTCACGGCGATCTAGTGAGCTATCAAATTTTTGTCCTTTAAAGTCTTTAGCGTTTGCATCATAAAGCCAGCCGGTGTAATGAACGGTAATTGAAAGTCCCTTTTCAGCCTCACGACCCTCACCCACTTTTGAGTCGATGAGTTTTAACTCGGTAATTTTTTGCTCCATGCTTTCATCCTTAATATTGATATCAACTGCCATCAAGGGCAATGACTGAATTACTAAAAAAAATATTAATAACAAGTTTTTAAACATTTTAAAATCCTATTTCATATAAAAAATTTTTTCTATTAACTTTTCCTGAAGAGAGGTAGACAATCCGGCTCTTTGATCATTCATTAAAAAAATAAACATGATCATTTCATTTTGGTTATTTAAAAAAAACCCAGCCATTGCATTAACATCTTTTAATGACCCAGTTTTAAAATGGCCCCTTGCATTGACAGGCGAATATAACATTCTTTTTTCAAGCGTGCCATCAATTGCAGATATAGGAAATGAGGCGATAATTTCTGGCATCAATGGGTGAACATAAATAGCATGAAGTAGCTCTGACAATTGGTAAGCACTTACTTTTATTTTTCTTGATAACCCCGCGCCGTTATCGACGAATAAACCATCAATATTAAATCCTTTTAAAATAAACCAGTCATGGATGAATTGATTAACATCCTCCTCGGTAGCTGGCATCATTATTTCTTCAGCCAACATCGTGAGCATTAAATTTCTTGACATGAGGTTAAGGCTGTATTTGTTAATATCACGAATAAGTTCGCTCAGTGGTGCTGAAAAATGTGAAACAAGAGAGGGAGTTGATGATTTATCTTCATTAGCTAATTTTAAATTTCCCTCAAATACACCTCCACTTGAAAGCCAAAGTTTCTTAAAATTTTCCAAAAAATAAATATCATCATCAATCGCATACAAATCAATCTCTTTACTCTCACAATCACGACTGATAGATCCTCCAAATATAATTTTCTGCATATTTTTTTCTTTAGATAAATCGTAAGTGATTTTTGACCTCCAATTGCGGCACTTATCTTTAGTCAAGCTTATTTGATTTACAACTTCTAGAACCTCAAGATTGGGATCTTTGAAAATTTTAAGTTCATCATTAATGACCTCCAACTTAAAATTTATTGTATTTGCTTGTATTGAAACAGCATCAGGCAGAACGTTATAGGCTCTCAAAGGGTCGTTATCAAAATTTTTTTCTTGGGACATTGATCCAAAATACGTGGAGTCAATAACTAAATCTCCATTAATTTTATAAATCCCAAGTTGTCTTAATCTGACTATCATCTTCTCAAGGTCGTTAACTGAAAAAGATGCATCACCTCGCCCTTTAAAAATTAAATCTCCCTCTAAAACACCCTCGACAATCTCACCTGAGGGATAAAAGTCTGATTGCCATTTAAAGTTCGGTCCAAGCTTCTCTATGGCCATGAAAGTTGTAATAATTTTTACTAGAGAAGCAGAGTTAAATAGGGATTGGCTATTGTGTTCAAAATTTAGTTTTTCAGGTTGGGTTAAATTTTTAACTATCAATGAGTAATTATTGTGATCAAAAGAATAGGAATTAATAATTTTTTTTAAATCAGCATCATTGTCTGCATTTGCAAACCATGAGCAAAATAAAAGACAAAATAAAATGATCTTAATGAATTTCATTTTCAATTGCTTTTTTAATTATTTTGACCATAAACTGCATCTCATTATCAGATATACAATATGGAGGCATGAGATAAACGGTCTGTCCCAGAGGCCTAATAAATAAGCCATGATGAAGACAATTTTTAGTAAAGTTTTCAAT
>Ga0222714_10000202_pt1 | contig 70531 bp, 56 predicted proteins | sample C33_3DmetaG_FD_165048 | JGI IMG/M metagenome (GOLD analysis project Ga0222714, IMG submission 165048) | Estuarine water microbial communities from San Francisco Bay, California, United States - C33_3D | ecosystem: Environmental > Aquatic > Marine > Unclassified | place: USA: California...
ACACGATTTTCTGAAGAAGCGTATTAGTCTATCATTCTTACTGAAGTTCTTCGGCTGCTGCCCCCAGCGAATCAGTGTTCGATTAGATTCTAACGCGTCGTGTGAATCGTCTGAGATTAGCGCACGGACCTCGTGCAAGAACTCCTTCGTTGGCACTTCATCTGCGTCTAGATTAAAAACCCACGGATGGCTGCAGAGCGACATGGCATAGGCCTTCTGCTCACTAAAACCTGGCCAGTCGTTGTGAAAGACGCGCACGTTTGGAAATTTTTTTGCGATCGTGAGTGTCTGGTCGCTACTGCCGCTGTCTACGATAATCACCTCGGCAAAATCGCACACGCTCGCGAGGGATTCGCCGATATTTTTTTCCTCGTTGAGGGTAATCATATAGACACTTGCGGCAATTGTTTGATTCATGGGTGGCTCTCGTTTCTCGCATCTTCAAACGCCGGATCGCGCATGTCGATTGCCACTCTGGTGGCTGTTGCCGCACCGAAGACAATCTCGGGTATCAGTGAGGTGAGGCAATGATAATTGAATTCGCATTGCCATGCGTCGCAGTTTTTGCCGCAGCTTTTAGTGCCGCGCAGTAGGCGGCTATTCTTGCCAAGCGGGGCCCATATCGCTTCCTTGCTCGGTCCGAAAAGCGCCACGAGATCCAAGCCAGCCGAGGCGGCAAGATGCATGGGGCCGCTGTCGCCTCCAACATAGAAGTGGGCTCTTTGGAAAAGTGCAACCAGCTCTGGATAGCCCGAAAGGTCAAAGTGAAAGAGGCGAGTGTCATCGAGCCGCTCAGCAATGCTATCGATCATCCGCGTGTCGTCGCCGACGCCAATCATGACAATTTCCAGCCCCTGGGTTTTAAACATCGTGATCAGGCTGACGAAATAGTCTACCGGCCACTTTTTGTACTCTGCGCTCGCGCCAGGGTGAATAACGACGAATGGCGTGTTAATTGAGCAGCGTTGTAAAAACGCCTCTGTTGCATCGGCGGCTTCAGGTGGAAGCGAGTAGGGAAGTATGTTTGACGGAGCCTTGCCGCTAACGAGTACGTCGAGTATTTCACCAAACGCATTATAGCGATGTTTCTCGTAATCAAGCTTGCGCGGATTGTTATAGAACCGATGCGCGTTTTTACCGGTTGGGCCATAGCGGTTTTTTGCGCCGCTGAGCCTGCTCAGAACGCCGCTGAAACGCTCGCCTTCCATATCTATTATGCAGTCGCTCGACGCGCTGCGTAGCTTTCGTAGAAAGCCGAGATAGAGCGAGAGTCGTGACCAAAAATAGCCTGGCTCTTTGAGGCGTTGGCGCGGATACTCGATAATGTTCACGGATGACGGAATGACTGTATCGGTGAGTGTCCGAAAACGGGCGTCGATGACTAGCGTTAGCTCGGGATACTCTTCAGCCACGCGCAGCACCCACGGCAACCCTAGGATGAAGTTACCTAAATAGTGCGTTGGAAACATGAGTACGGGGCTGCTTTGCATTGTTAGGGTTGCTTTCTTTAAGTTGGAATACGATGCATTTATCGATGTGTTCAAATCAACTTTAGTTATATCTGCCTGCGCACCATCATCGTGAGGTAAAATTCAAGAAATTTTACATACTGTGCCGGTTTTTTTCGACTTGAGCTCAATTTTAAGGTGATCTTAAGCTTAGCTGCTTATCCTCGCTCACTTTTCGTAGTACTTGAATAAAAAATAGGGAATAACCGATGTTGGTTGATGGAAAAGAAGCGACGTCTAGCGTACCACGCAAAAAGAAAGGATTGGCGAGAATTTGGGCAGCAGCGATTTATAGCGCTGAAGGTTTGCGCGCTTGTTTCCAAAGCGAAGAGGCTTTTCGTATTGAGTTAATCCTCTCATTAATTCTCGCGCCACTCGCGTTTATTCTTGGAGAGTCTGACCTTGAGAAAGCGATGCTGCTTTTAGCTATTGCGATAGTTCTACTAGTCGAATTGCTCAATAGTGCCGTAGAGGCGGTGGTGGATAGAATCGGGATGGAATATCACGAGTTATCAAAAAAAGCAAAGGACATTGCTTCAGGCGCGGTATTCATAAGCCTGATGAATTTTCTTCTAATTTGGTCCGTTTTGCTCTTCGATCGATTTGCTCGCTATTTATAGCCTTTAGCTTCAATCTGCCGACCTCTGGACAAATTTCGATGGCGAGGTTTTGCGTAATCGCAAGCCTCTGTCTACAAGAAGAATGGCAATCATTGCTATTAGCATTGATACCGCCGTATGCCCAAGAAAGTGATCGCCAATTCCCATTTTGTAAATTCCTACTACCCAGCCCAATAGACATGCCATGCTGCCTATAGCTATCTTGCTCCTGCGGTTTTTTCCAAGAAGCCCCAGCGCCATTAATGCGAAGCCTCCGCTTGCGTGCCCTGCTGGGTAGCATCGAATACGCTCTAATTGAACGAAATCATCTGGGGAGCCGCGAAATAGAGTAATGTGCGGATAGCTACCTCCAAACATCGCGAGATCTTTAGGACACGGAATATTAGTCGCGGCTTTGAGTAAGTTAATTACAATCGGGACTAGGATCAGCGATACGAGAACCACTCGCAGCTTTTGATAGTCAAATGATTTAGCCGAGGGTAAGCCTATACCGATCAGTAAGAATTGCGGCGAAAGAGAGAGCACTAAAAAGATAATGACAATGCCGAAATAAACAGTTTTAACTCCATCATAGAGTAAAAACCGAAGCCACGGCTGATCGCGATTGATTATCCAACTGTCTAAATCGGTATCGAAGAACCAACGCTGCACAGTGACGTCGACAGCGGTAGTCTCAAATAAAATAACAGTGCCTGCTAGGCACATAAGTAAAAAAAAGAGATGTCTGAGATTGGCGTCCCGTGGAGTCGAGGGTCGACCTCGGAGTTTTCTGATAATACTTAGTTTCAATTTTTTATCGCTAGAAGATCTTTTCCACTTTCATAAAGATTGGTGTCAATGTCGAACAGCCCAAGGAGGGTATGGCTAACATTGTCATGATTCAAAGCCGAATTCTTTTTTTCTAATTCGGTTAGATTTTTTATTTCTCCCTCAGGCCAGTTCTCGCCGAACCATACGATAACAGGAATACGTTTTTGAACGTCGGGCGCAAGGCGATAAGGTAAGCCATGCAGGAATAAATTTTTCTCACCTAGAGACTCACCATGATCTCCAACATAGAGCATTGCGGTGTCGAATTGTCTGTCTAGTTTGTCGAGCCACTCTATGGTTTCGCCTAAAAAGTGGTCTGTATAGAGCGCTGCGTTGTCATAGGCGTTTACAATCTCCTCCTTTGTGCAGTTCTCTAGCTGATTCGTTTGGCAGGTTGGGGTGAATCGTTCGAATTCTTGTGGGTATCTTTTATAGTACGCGGGGCCGTGATTACCCATCTGATGGAGTATGAATAAAAGGTCACCATCTGGTGTTGTTTCTATAATTGGAGTCAGGGCGCTGATCATGCCAACGTCGCGGCACTCGATATCGCACACCGAATTAGTCTCTGAGTTTTTAAGATCGAGAGTGGTTACACGCAGCGAAACGCCTTTTGAATCGGAGTTATTCTCAAGCCAAGTAACTTTAACTCCTACACGCTGAATAACATCTAATACGTTATCGGTTCTCAGCGCATCGGCTTGCGAGTAATTATCGTGTTCTAGGAAGGAAAACATACAAGGAACAGACACTGCGGTCGAAGTACCGCACGACCATGCATTCCTGAGGCTGATCGCGTCAGTTCCAGATAAACGGGGCGTAGTTTGGCGCTCATAGCCGTTGATATTCAGGTGGTCTGATCTTAGGGTTTCCCCAACTACCATGACTACGAGTTTTCTACGTTCCCCCGACTCTATTTTGATAGCGTCGAGTCCAATTTCCTCGTAGGGTCGTGTAGCACGTTCAAAAAGACCGCCTCCAAACTTACCGATCGAATAGAAAGCGTAGCTTGGGTTAGCGTAAAAGCGCACCGATTTGTGTTCACGAAAGAATGAGGCGAAGCTGCTTCCTTGAAACAGAAGAAGCGCAGCGATTGAGAAAAGACAGGCGCATAGGAAACCTAGCCTTACTAGAGCAGCCTTCATATAGGGAGTGCGCTGTATCGGAGCGAGCGCGACAGCTACGCTTGGCAAAACGCCGAGTGCGATAAAATAGAGAAATTGTGACGCCGAGAGTAGATCAAGAACCTCGGCGCTGTCAGTCCTCAACATGTTGTCGAGCATCACATCGTCGATGATGATGTGGTATGTATCCATGAAGTAACCGGTGTTGGCAGAGATAAGCAGTGTTGCAATGAGGATAGGCTTGAGAAGTGGGCCGACTGCTAAAATGCTGATTAGAACTGCGGTTAATAATGCCAGCACGAGGAATAGCGACGCGATGAAAAGCAGGTTTTCGATAGTCGGAGGATAGATCGCCTTAACCTCAAGTGAAAAGCTATGGTTGCTAAAAGCCACTATAAAAATAGCAACATAAAGAATTAGCAGAGGTGGCGAGATTTCTCCTGAGAGAAAGCGAGCTCTCAGTAGAGGCGTGTTTCGGCGAATTATCTGACCGATGCGCTTGATTATGCTGCTAGGAATCATCCCATAGCTCTTCTTAGAGAAAAGCTAAGGATATAAGTGAAATATTAAGAGTTGCTTAAGGAATGGTGCCTACTTGTCGCCGTAAAGATGCGCAGAGGGCTTGTCGCGCTGGGTTTTGAAACGGCGATGTAGCCACAGATACTGTTCTGGATACTGGCGGATGCGCGCTTCGAGTTCGTTATTTATTCGCCGAGCGTCGGCTTCGTCATCGCCGCATGGAAAGCCTTCGAGCATTGGCCCGATCGAGAGGGTATAGCCAGAGTCGTCGGGATTACGCGTATGGGAGAAGAGGAGAACCGGCGAATCGTTCATGCGTGCGAATCTGCTTGTTGCAGTAATCGTTGCCGCTTCGACACCGAAGAAGGGCACGAACACTGAGTGTCTCTCGCCATAGTCTTGATCTGGTGCAAACCAAAGGGTGTCTCCGTCTTTGAGGCTGCGCATCGCTTGCCGGACATCCTCGCGTTCGATCACTCGGGCAAAGTGCTTGCCGCGGGAGTTTGTCATCACTGCCTCGATAAGCGGGTTTTTGTGCGCGCGGTAAGTGACATTCATTGGGTGGAAGAGGCTTAACAGTGTCCCCCCGAGCTCAAGAGTGGAATAGTGGCCGCCGATCAGTAACACGCCACGACCGAGTTTCATCGCCGCCTCGAGGTTCTCACTGCCTTCGATACTCACTCGGCTTCTGAAGCTCTCCGGATTTCTCGACCATGCAATGGCCGCCTCTATGACGCCGATGCCATTGGCGCGAAAGGTTTGGCGAATAAGCTGCTCCCGCTGCGCAGGGTTTAGCTCGGGGAAACAGAGTGCAATATTCTCTTCGCAAATAGCGCGGCGACGCTTGCCAAAACGGTATGCCAAAGCACCGATCCCCGCTCCGAGGCGCAGCTGCAGCGAATAAGGTAGATGGGCGATTAACCAGAGAATGCCGAGTCCCAGCCATGTCGGCCAGTAGCGAGGCCCCGCAAATTGGCGCAGGGGCGTGCGCGGCGTCTTCTGTTGTTCGGCGTTTAACATGTAGTGTCTAACTGGAAAATTGATGAGCTGCAGCTGAGTGCGATCAAAGAGACTCGATTGTAGCAGAAGGCGTCAGCGCACGCGCAGCCTTGAATCTGGGAATTTAGCGCGCATGTTAAGGTCTAATAGCTGTGTTGGGTGGGCGTTGGCGTTAAATAACCTGCGTCCGAAATTCGCCCGGCACTCGTTGAAGAGTGAGCTTTAGAGGTATTTTATGATTCGCCACACAGTGTCTTCTCTGCGCCAGGTGTTTGGCCGCATCGCACCGATTATTATGCTGATAGCCTCTACGCTGTCGTCGGCAGTAGCTTGGGGAAGCGATGCATCGGGCTCTGCGGGAATGACTTCGCAAAGCTATGCCGAATTCCACACCGACGACGAAACCAACAATATCGATATTTTTAAGCGCGCGAGCGCCTCGGTCGTCAACATTACCAATTCGAGGCTAGTCCGTTCTCCCTATTCGCTTAATCCGCAATCAGTCCCGCAGGGCAGCGGCACGGGGTTTGTGTGGGGCGACGAGGGCTATATCGTCACCAATTTCCACGTTGTACAGCAGGCAAACCGCGTCACGGTCACACTCCAAGACGGCTCTACGTTTGATGCTCGTGCCGTTGGGCTCGATCCTGATAAAGACCTCGCCGTGCTCAAGATCGAAGCCGAAGACGTTGAGCTTGTGCCGGTCGAGCTTGGCGATTCTAGTCTGCTCGAGGTCGGCCGCAAGGTTATTGCCATTGGCAACCCCTTCGGTCTCGACACGACGATGACGGTGGGGATTGTGAGCGCCTTGGGCCGCGAAATCGACTCTGTCTCGCGGCGCAAAATCCGCGACGTGATTCAAACAGACGCGGCGATAAACCCCGGAAACTCGGGCGGCCCGCTGCTTAATTCCCTAGGACAACTCGTCGGTGTGAACACCGCGATCTATAGTCCCAGCGGGGCGAGTTCGGGGATCGGCTTTGCTATTCCGGTAAACACCGTGAAGCGCGTTGTGCCGGAGCTCATCGCCTACGGCCGCGTGCAGACACCTATTTTAGGAATCACGCCGGTGCCACAGCCCGACTACTACCGCAGACTCTGGGGGATACAGGGCGTCATCGTTATGGGCACCGTGCCGAATACCGAGCCCGCGCTCAAAGGCATGCGCGGCCTGTCGCGAAGCCAGCGAGGACGTATCCAGCTGGGCGATGTTATCGTTGAAATCGACGGTCGAGAGATCACGAACGAGAGCGATTACGCCGATGTGATGGAGGAGCATCGACCCGGGGATATCGTTGAGGTGATTACTCTGCGCGATAATCAGCGCCTGCGCTACGAAATCGAATTGCAGGCGCCGCAGAACAACTAGGTTAACGCGTTGGGCGCGCCTCGATGAGACTGCGCGCTGCGCATGCGGCGAGCAGCACCTGACGCGGAGCGGTCCCGCCCAGGTGATCGCGTGCGTTTAGCGAGCCTTCGAGAGTCAGTACCTCGAAAACATCCTGCTCGATAAGCCCCGAGAAACTCTGCAACTGCTCAAGGGTGAGCTGCGACAAGTCCTTGTTTTGCGCGATGCCGAAAGCGACCGACTTGCCGACGACTTCGTGCGCGTCGCGGAAGGGGAGTCCGCGTTTAACGAGATAGTCTGCAAGATCGGTAGCGGTTGCATATCCCTGAAGCGCGGCCGCGCGCATGCTGTCCTTTTTACAGGTCACGGCTGGCATCATCTCTGAATACGCAAATAAACAGTCTTTCACCGTGTCGAGAAGATCGAACAGAGGCTCTTTGTCCTCCTGGTTGTCTTTGTTGTATGCCAAAGGCTGCGACTTCATTAGCGTTAGAAGCGACATAAGATGGCCGAACACACGACCGGTCTTACCGCGCACAAGCTCGGGGACATCGGGGTTTTTCTTCTGCGGCATGATCGACGAGCCCGTGCAGAATCGATCTGGCAGATCAATGAAATCGAACTGAGCGGAAGTCCAGAGAACCAGCTCTTCGGAGAAGCGCGACAGGTGCATCATGATCGTGCTGCAGCAGCTTGCGACTTCGATTGCGAAGTCGCGGTCGCTGACCGAGTCGAGTGAGTTGCGCGTCGGGCCATCGAAGCCCAGAAGCGAGGCGCTGTAATCGCGGTCGATTGGGAACGTAGTGCCAGCGAGTGCGGCGGCACCGAGCGGGGAGACGTTCAGCCTTTTGCGCGCGTCAATCAGACGACTGTAGTCGCGCTCGAGCATCTCATTCCAAGCCAGCATATGATGGCCGAAGCTAATCGGCTGCGCCGTCTGCAGGTGGGTAAAACCGGGCATTATTGTATCGGCGTCGCGTTCTGCGAGATCAACTAGTGCTAACTGCACTTTACCGACAAGATCGGCAATAATGTCTACCTGTTCGCGCACGTAAAGGCGAATATCGGTCGCAACCTGATCGTTGCGCGAACGCCCGGTGTGTAATTTCTTGCCTACGCTGCCGATGCGCGCCGTGAGAGCCGACTCGATATTCATGTGTACGTCTTCGAGTTCGACAGACCACGCAAAGTCTCCCGCCTCGATCTCGAGTCTTATCGCCTCAAGCCCCTCGAGAATCAGGTTTTTTTCGTCGAGCGTTAACACGCCGACTCGTTGCAGCATCACTGCATGCGCGACCGAACCGTCGATATCGTGCTGATAGAGCCTGCGATCGAACTGCACAGACGCGGTGAAACGCTGCACAAACGCATCGGTCGCTTCGCTGAAGCGGCCTCCCCAGAGTTTGCTGGTGTCTTCTGTTTTGGAATCGTTGGGCTTGTCGCTCATGGGAGGTTTCCGCTTCTTAGTGTGTTCGGAGGGTGTCTAATCCTGCCGTAATCAGAGAGCGCGAGTATATCAGCATCACGGCCTCGCTTGAAAATCTGCTCCCCACTCGGACATTGCCGCCAAATTGCCGTAAAATGGAGCCAACTCTCACAGCTAAAAAGGTCTGCCCTTGTCCTCTGACTCTATTTCCTCGGCTTCGAGCAACGATCCAAACCGCACCGCGCTGATACGCATCGCAACTCGCAAGAGTCCTCTGGCGCTATGGCAGGCCTATTTTGTCCGCGATGCTCTCGAAAGTGCGCACCCAGATCTCCGCGTCGAGTTGCTCGCGATGAGCACCCGAGGCGACAAAATACTCGATACGCCTCTGGCGAAAATCGGCGGCAAAGGTCTGTTCGTGAAGGAGCTTGAACGCGCGCTTCTCGACGGTGACGCTGACATTGCCGTGCATTCTATGAAAGATGTGCCAATGGCTTTTCCGGAGGGGCTTGGTCTTGCGGTGATTTGCGAGCGTGAAGATCCGACCGATGCGTTCGTATCCAACAGGTTCTCTTCACTCGCGCAGTTGCCTGAGGGCGCGCGAGTCGGCACATCGAGCCTGCGTCGCCAGTGTCAGCTGCGTGCGTTAAGGCCAGACCTAAAAATTCTCGATCTGCGCGGCAACGTTGGTACTCGGCTCGGCAAGTTGGACGCCGACGACTATGACGCAATCATACTCGCAAGTGCGGGCCTTATCCGCCTCGAGCTCGAAGAGCGCATTGCCGAAAGGCTCAGCACAGAGGTTTCTTTGCCCGCCGGTGGGCAGGGGGCTGTCGGCATCGAGTGCCGTTTAAACGATGACGAGACCCTCGCGCGGCTAAGCTGCCTTCACCACGCTGACACCGCGGCGCGCGTGGTCGCCGAGCGTGCCATGAATGCGAGACTCAACGGCGGTTGTCAGGTGCCGATCGCTTGCTTCGCCGAACTCAGTATAAGCGAAGCTTCCGCCGGCGAGTTAAGCCTGCGCGGTTTGGTTGGAAGCGCCGACGGAAAACGCATGCTGCGAGCTGAGGCACGCGGAAACAGTCAGGACGCCGAGGGATTGGGCGTTGCCGTTGCGGAAGCCCTGCTCGCACAGGGTGCGGCCGAGCTTTTAGCCGAGCTGGACATGCGTTAACAATCCGCCGCTCCTCGGCTGCAGGGTGAGTGATGACATCAGACAAAAGCTTAGCTCGTGGACCTCGTCCAAAAGCACCGCAAAACGCTGCGCTTGCCAACCATTGCGTCCTTGTAACTAGGCCGGAGCAGCAACAAGCCGAGCTGATTGCCACGCTCGAAGCGTGGGGCGCGCAGACGATTTCACTACCCCTGCTTTCTATCTCACCGCCGTCGGCAGGCGCGCCTGCGGCAACGCTGCGTCGCAGCCTACTCGAACTCGATCTCTTCGACAGCTTGCTCTTTGTAAGCACCAACGCGGTTCGCGCCGGTGTCGCGGCAATCGAAGACTACTGGCCGCAGTTTCCGGTTGGTTTGCAGATTCTGGCGATAGGACCTTCGACCGCAGCACTTGCTCGCGAGTTGCTGCGCTGCGAGGTGGCGGTCGCAGAAGGGGGATCGACTAGCGAGGCGCTGCTTGCGTCGGGTCTTCTCGGTGACTTGAAGGGCAAGCGTGTGGGCATTTTTCGCGGCGAAGGGGGGCGTGATGCGCTCGCCGAAGGCATCAGGCAGCGCGGTGGGCGGGTCGACTACTTTGAAGTTTATCGACGCGGTATCTGTGACTACAGTGACACTCAACTTATCGAGGCGCTAGACGGGAAAATTCCCACGGCACTCACCATAACGAGCGGGGAATCGCTCGACGCGTTACTGGCTCTCGTTCCCCGACTGGAAAGGGCGATGGGCATTGCTGTCGATAAGACGGTTAAGTCGATCAGAGCCGATGTGTTGGCGATGCCGGTGATAGTGCCTTCAACGCGCATTGAAAAGTTAGCGTTAGCAAAGGGCTTTACCGCACCTGTTGACGCGGGGGGTGCCGATGCACTCGCCTTTGCACGCGCTCTTGCACGGTTCGCTGAAAAAACTGACCCTAAGAAATCTGACTAAAGCGAGTTACTATTCTCGCTAAGCGAGTTTTTGCGACGCCCTCCGAGGCGCACAATCGAGAACGAGAACATGGCAGACACAAACGATACGTCGAGTGTAAACCCACACGCGTCTGCAGCGGAGCAGAACGAAGCCGATGCACAAAGCCAGTCGGCAACAAAGCCGACTGCAAAACAGGACACGGCTAAGGTTTTAGACGACATTGCAAAAGTGCGCCCGCCGACGAAAACTCGGGCGCAGCGCAAAGCACGGATTCGTGTTATTGCACTCATTGTGCTCACACTACCCCTCCTCGTCGGTATCGTATGGTTAGCGTGGCAGCAGTGGCAGCTCGGTTCTAATTTGCCGCAGCTTGAGGCGCGGCTCGCCCTTGTTGAGGGTGGTGAACCGCGCTCAGAACAGCTCGTTAACGTTCGCGCTACAGAACTTTCGCCCCAGCAGGAAACTCAGGTTGCCGCGCTTATCGAAGCGGCGCGAGCGCGCATCGAAACCGATATGCAATCATTGCTTGAATCTATCGCTGCCGACGCATCTAACTCAGCAGAGCCTCAATTCAATAGCGAGGCGCGCGAGCGACGAATCGTTGAGCTTGCCTCGCAGGCTGCACAAAGTGCGCTTTCCGAATTCGATGCGCAGCTCGCTCAACAACAGGGCGCGACAAGCGCTGAGCTTGCACGGTTAAGAAATCAGGTCGCCGAATTTGGCGCACGCGTACGCGCCACCGATGCGACTCCAAGCCGGGAATGGAAATTACTCGAGGCCGAATACTTGCTGTCGATGGCGAGTCGCAAGCTTCGTTTCGAGCGCGATGTTGTCTCAGCAATCGCGCTTTACGAACTGGCAGATACAGCCCTTGCCGACGCGGCAAGCGATGAAGCGTATCCGTTACGGCAAGCGCTTGCTGGCGAGCTAGCAAGCCTGCGCTCAGTTGAATTGCCCGACACCGAGAGTCTTTTTTTACGCCTCGACATTCTTCTCGCTCAGGCCGATTCCCTCGTTCTGGCTGGCACGAGCATAGACGGTATGCGTGCCGCGTTTGAGGCTGAAGAACTTTTTGCCTCGACGCCCGAAGCAGAGCGAACGCCTCAGGCCGAAACTTCACTTCCGCGGCAGCTCATAGACGAGTCGTTTGAATTTCTGCGCTCGGTGTTCGTATGGCGAAAGTTAGACGAACCGGCCCAGGCCCTGGTCGCAGCTCGCCTCGGGGGCGCGCGCGAGCTCAAACTCATTCTCGAACAGGCAAAACTCGCACTTCTTGCCGGCGATGAGATTCTCTTCGATCGGCAATTGGACAGTGCACGACTCTGGATTGAACGAAACGGTGACCAAGGCACGGCCTCGGTCGATGCAGCGCTAACGGAACTCGATCAATTGAAAGGGGTTGTGCTGCGGCCGCGTCTGCCCTTAATAGGCGGTGCGCTGCGAAGTTTTTCAGAGCTTAACGCGAGTGCTCGATTATGATTCGATTATTCGCATGGAGTTTAGTGGTGATCGTCGTCGCACTGACGTTGAGTCTCACGCTCGGGTTTCCCCAGGACCCCGGTTATCTCCTGATTGCCTTCGGCAACAGCGCTTTTGAAACCAGTATTTTTGCGATGCTTGTCGCGGTGTGTGTCGTGTATGCCGTTCTGCGTTTGGGCTGGACACTATTAAGCGCGCTTAACCCCTGGCGCCTCGTTTCCGCCGGACGTCGTCTGCGCGCTCGGCGCAAAGCCAATGCAAAACGTTCGACGATTCAGGGTCTGCTCAGTTTGGTGCGCGGGGACAGGGCCGCGAGCTTAAAGCTTCTTGAGAAAGGAATTCGCGAGCCCGATGTCAGTTCGGTTAATTTTCTGGGGCTTGCCTATGTCGCGAATCAAAATGGTGATGTTGACGGAGCGCTCGAGTGGTTAGACAAGGGCGAGGAAGCCTATCCTGATGCCAAGTCGACGCTCATGTCTTTGCGCGCAGAAATATTATTGCAGGCGAACAGACTCGAAGAATGCGTTGCGGTTCTTCAGAATTTACGCAGTAATTCTCCCACCGATACGACTCTGCTGCGGCTGTTACATCGAGTTTATTCGCAGCTTGAGGATTGGGACTCACTCGAAAAACTGCTGCCTGTTTTGACAAAGCAGAAAGCAATGTCAGCTGAAAAGCTGTCTGCACTCGCCGATAGTGTGCTCCTAGGACAGCTTCGCAATTCAGCATCGAATGCCGCAGACTTGCAGCAGCTATGGAAAAAAGCGAAAGCCAGTCAATGTGAAACACCTGCGTTAGTAATCGAATATTCAAATTTATTGCTGCAAGCGGGCGAAGCGGAAGGCGCGCGGCGCGCACTCGAAAAAGCGCTCAAAAAGCGTTGGGAAAGCGAGACTCTGCTTCACTATGGAAAACTAGAAACGGGACTCGCGCTAAAGCAGCTACTCGCCGCAGAACAATGGCAGCGCTCTCGGCCAAACGATGCAGCGCTTTTACTGACGCTGGCGCGGCTGTCGCTTCGGTGTGAGCTGTGGGGTAAGGCGCGGGAATACTATGAGGCGACGCTCGCGATTCGAGGGGACGCCAACTCATTGGTCGAATATGCAGGGCTCATGCGCGGATTGGGCTTTGAATCAGAGGCCGATGCGGCTATGCGCAGCGCGCTAGAGACAGCGGGGCTGACTAGTTCGCTGCCAGTGCCGCCGCGGCACTAGATGACCTTGCTGGTAGCTGGCTTAGCGACTAAACAGCCGCCGCTTACACAGGTTACTGCTTATCTATTCCGAGTTCCTCCCACAGCGCATCGATTCGCGATTTCACCTCGTCGCTCATCGTAATCGGCGTGCCCCATTCGCGCTGGGTCTCGCCTTCCATTTTATTTGTCGCATCCATCCCCATCTTTGAGCCGAGGCCCGAGACAGGCGAGGCAAAATCTAGGTAATCAATCGGTGTGTTTTCGATTAGTACGGTGTCGCGCGCCGGGTCCATCCGAGTTGTGATTGCCCAAATAACGTCGTCCCACTCGCGTATGTTCACATCGTCATCGACGACGATCACAAACTTCGTGTACATGAACTGCCGTAGGAACGACCACACGCCCATCATCACGCGCTTAGCGTGGCCGGGATACTGTTTCTTCATGCTGACAATGGCGAGGCGGTATGAACAGCCCTCCGGTGGCAGATAGAAGTCTACAATTTCAGGAAATTGTTTTTGTAAAAGCGGAACGAAGACCTCGTTCAGCGCGACGCCGAGCATCGCCGGTTCATCGGGCGGCCTGCCTGTATAGGTCGAGTGATAGATGGGGTCGCGCCGGTGAGTCATGCAAGTCACGGTGAAGACGGGGAAATTATCCACCTCGTTATAGTAGCCAGTATGATCGCCAAATGGACCTTCGGGTGCCATCTCGCCGGGTTCGATATAACCCTCGAGTACAAACTCGGCGCTCGCCGGTACCTGCAGATCGTTGGTGCGCGACTTTACCACTTCGGTTTTGCTGCCGCGGAGAAGTCCTGCGAAGGCGTATTCGGAGAGCGTATCTGGCACGGGAGTGACGGTTGCAAGTATCGTTGCCGGATCGGCACCTAACGCGATAGACACCGGAAAGCGTTCGCCGGGATGTTGCTGTTGCCACTCGCGGAAATCGAGTGCGCCACCGCGATGAGACAGCCAGCGCATGATGAGCTTGTTAGGGCCAATCAGCTGCATGCGATAGATGCCGAGGTTTTGCCGAGTTTTATAGGGGCCGCGGGTAATCACAAGCGGCCAGGTTACTAACGGCGCCGCGTCGCCAGGCCAACAGGTTTGTACCGGCAGCATGCCTAGATCGATGTCATCGCCCTCTAATACGACCTCTTGGCACGGTGCTTTACGTAACACGCTCGCAGGGATATTCAGCACACTTTTGTAACTGGGCAGGCTTTGCCAGAGATCTTTCCAGCCCGTTGGCGGCGTCGGCTCTTTCAAGAACGCGAGCAGCTTGCCAACGTCGCGCAGGCCAGAGATGTCTTCCTGACCCATGGCGAGGGCGATGCGGCGGGTGTTGCCGAAAAGATTCGCAAGAAGCGGTATCTTGGATCCCTTGGGATTCTCGAACAAAAGGGCAGGGCCACCGGCGCGCAATGTGCGATCGCTTATTTCGGTGATCTCCAAAACGGGGTCGACCTCCATGCTGATCCGCTTGAGCTCGCCCTTGGCTTCTAATAAGTCGATAAAATCTCTGAGGTCTCTAAACGCCATAACGAATTACTACTTGCGCTTCATTGAATTAAAGAACTCTTCGTTTGTTTTTGTATCTTTTAATTTGTCGAGTATAAACTCGGTTGCCTGCACATCTTCCATCGACGTGAGCAACTTTCGCAGAATCCACATGCGCTGGAGTTCTTCTTCGGTTGTGATCAGTTCCTCACGGCGTGTACCAGAGCGGCGTACGTTGATGGCGGGATACACGCGCTTTTCCGCAATCTTGCGGTCGAGCTGTAATTCCATGTTGCCCGTGCCTTTAAATTCTTCGTAAATCACTTCGTCCATTTTCGAGCCGGTATCGACGAGCGCGGTCGCGATAATTGTTAGGCTGCCGCCTTCTTCTAGATTTCGCGCAGCACCGAAGAAGCGCTTGGGACGCTCGAGCGCATGCGCGTCGACACCACCGGTGAGCACCTTGCCGGAGCTTGGGATGATTGTGTTGTAAGCGCGAGCAAGACGCGTGATTGAGTCGAGCAGGATAACAACGTCTTCTTTGTGCTCAACGAGGCGCTTCGCTTTTTCGATAACCATTTCGGCGACTTGCACATGGCGTGCCGGTGGCTCATCGAAGGTGCTCGCGACAACTTCGCCACGCACCGAGCGCTGCATTTCGGTAACCTCTTCCGGACGTTCGTCGATCAACAGAACGATGAGGCGACACTCGGGATTGTTGCGCGTGATTGACTGCGCGATGTTTTGGAGAATAAGTGTTTTACCCGCTTTCGGAGGTGACACGATTAACCCGCGCTGGCCCTTTCCAATCGGCGCGACGAGATCGATGATTCGTGCGCTAAGGTCTTCGGTGCTGCCGTTGCCGACTTGCAATGTGAGGCGATCTTGAGGGAAAAGCGGCGTGAGGTTTTCGAAGAGGATTTTGTTCTTAGAATTTTCGGAACTCGAGAAATTGATTTCGTGAACTTTGAGCAAGGCGAAATAGCGTTCACCGTCTTTGGGCGGACGAATTTTGCCGGCGACCGTATCGCCGGTTCGCAAATTAAAGCGGCGGATCTGGCTAGGAGAGACATAGATGTCGTCTGGGCCAGCTAGGTAAGAAGAGTCTGCCGAGCGTAGGAAACCGAAGCCGTCTTGCAGTATCTCGAGTACGCCGTCACCAGAGATATCCTCTCCGTTTTTCGCATGTTTCTTTAAGATCGCGAAGATGATGTCTTGCTTGCGCGTGCGTGATACGTTTTCTAAGCCCATATCATGGGCGGTCTGAACGAGTTCTGCGACAGGCTTTTGCTTGAGTTCGGTTAAGTTCATTGTTGATGGTCTTCTTTAATGGTTGGGATTTCGCCGCTGCTGCGCTTCTTAAAGAGTGAGAGTAGACGAATAGATAATGTGATTGTTAAGGACGCGTCTTCAGCCGGATGACAGAGGGCTGGATATGGGGTCAGTTATTCTAAAATGGGTCGTGAGCCGTTCGCTTAAACTATCGCCAATCGATAAGCGCTGAGAGAGAGCGAGGAACTGAATATTCAAGAGGCTTTCGACCGGATTGGTCTGCCGCATACCTTGAGCCGAGTCTTTCTGAGCCTTCGTCAATGCGGGTTTATTCTGTGCTGCCCGTACCGTTGCCGATACGTTTTCAAATCATATTGCTACAGCAGTCACAGCTTACATCGGTCTAGCTAGACGGAACTTTAGATCACCTTTCGCTCGCTTTACTACGTTCTAGAATGCTTCTAGATCAAATGAGGCGACAAATTCCGAAGGGTAGCGCTAGGGGATGAGTGCTGCGGTCAGGAGAAGCTCTCGCCTGTCCTGACCCGCATTAAACGCAATTTAGATAACGCTGTCAATAAACGCGGCGAGCTGCGATTTAGAGAGGGCACCTACCTTCGTGCCCACCACTTCACCGCCATTGAAGATTAGCAGTGATGGGATGCCGCGTACGCCGTACTTCGGTGCAGTCGCTGTGTTGGCATCGACATCCATTTTGGCGACGGTAAGCTTGCCCGCGTAATCGCCGCTGATCTCTTCGAGAACGGGCGCGATCATTTTGCAAGGGCCGCACCATTCAGCCCAAAAATCGACTAGTACGGGGCCCTCGGCTTGAAGAACGTCTTGCTCAAAAGAGCTGTCTGAAACGTGAACGATAGAGCCGCTCATAAACTAATCCTCTGGTAATGTTCTGGGGTTGTGTTCTGGGTGGAATACGGATCCGCATGCCTCTTAGGCTTAATGATAAGGCCGAAACTCAAGTATTCAAGTATTTATGAATCCGCCTTTAACAGGCGCGCTGCTTTTTTTGCAAAATAGGTAAGAATCGCGTCGGCACCGGCGCGCTTGATGCAAAGCAGCGACTCCATCGCGACCGCGTCTTCGTCGAGCCAGCCATTTTGCGCCGCCGCCATGTGCATCGCATATTCACCGCTTACCTGATACACCATTGTTGGTACTTTAAACTCGGTTTTTACGCGGCTCACAATATCTAAATACGGCATGCCCGGCTTGACCATCACCATATCCGCGCCTTCTGCGAGGTCCTGTGCAATCTCCTGCAGCGCCTCGTCGCTATTTGCTACGTCCATCTGATAGCTGTATTTATTGCCACCGCCTAAATTGCCGCTCGAGCCGACCGCGTCGCGGAAAGGACCGTAATAGGCAGAAGCATATTTCGCTGAATAGGCGAGAATGCGCGTATGGATCTGACCATTCGCCTCGAGCATGTCGCGAATCGCGGCGACGCGCCCGTCCATCATGTCCGAAGGCGCAACGATGTCGGCGCCGGCTACCGCATGCGAGAGCGCCTGCTTGGCTAGCACGTCTACAGTCTCATCATTGAGCACATAACCTGATGCGTCGATTATGCCGTCCTGCCCATGGATGGTATACGGATCCAGCGCGACGTCGGTGATAACGCCGAGCGCGGGGAATTCTGCCTTTAGTGCACGAATCGCGCGCTGTACGAGGCCATCGGGGTTGTAGGCTTCGGCACCGTTGAGAGACTTTGTCTCGGGCTTAGGCGCGGGGAAAAGCGCTATCGCGGGGATATCTAGCTCGACTAGCTCGGCGGCTTCTTTTAACAGCTCGTCTATACTAAGGCGCTCTATGCCCGGCATAGACTCGATTGGCTGGCGCTGCTCACTGCCTTCGACAATGAAAAGTGGGTAGATCAGGTCATCTGTTGTTAGGCGCGTTTCTCGCATGAGACGGCGGCTGAACTCGTCGCGGCGCATGCGTCGCGGCCTGGAGGAGGGGAATCGGCGATTGGCTTCGATAATCGACACGGCGTTAGCCTCTTTAAATGCGTATTTGGATAGATGGTGTTTGTGCGTGGTAGGCGCGATTTTGCGCTGCGTAGCTTCGTATTAGGTGCAAGCTTAGCAGTCGCGCCCTAGAAATAGAATCGACGATTCGCCCCGCTTATCAACCGCTATAGGGTAATATCTCCCTAGCTAATCCCCCAGCAAGGAATTTCAGTGAATCGAATTAAACTCGTTATCGCCGCGTTCGTCCTTCTCGCTCTCGGTGCTTATGTCGCTTTCGACCTCGGCCAGTATCTAACTCTTGAGTTCGTTCAGTCACGTCTCGCGAGCTTGCAGGCATTTCGCGATGAAAATTTTGCCCTAACTGCGGCGATTTATTTCGTCTTCTATGTCGTTGCGACCGGCATCTCTATTCCCGGCGCCATATTGCTCACCCTGCTGGGCGGTGCAATTTTTGGACTTTGGTGGGGGACGCTGTTGGTCTCGTTTGCGAGCAGCATCGGCGCAACCGGCGCATTCCTCGCCTCGCGACTCCTGCTTCGCGACTGGGTGCAGCGCCGCTTTGGTGCCTACCTTGCGCCGATTAACAAGGGTATCGAGAAGGATGGGGCGTTCTATCTCTTTAGCTTACGCATGGTGCCGCTGGTGCCATTTTTTGTCGTCAATTTGCTCATGGGCCTCACGAGTATCAGCGTGCCGGCCTATTACTTCACCAGTCAAATTGGCATGTTTGTTTCCACCCTCGTCTACGTGAATGCCGGCGCCGAACTCGCTCAGATTACGTCGCTTAGCGGCCTGGTCTCACCCTCCATTTTGCTCTCTTTTACTCTTCTAGGCATCGTGCCGCTCCTCGCTAAGGCCATAATCGGCATGATGCAGAAGCGCAAACGCCTTGGCGCGTTTAAAAAGCCAAAGCGCTTCGACGCCAATGTCGTTGTGGTGGGTGGCGGTTCGGCTGGACTCGTTACCTCCCTTATCGTGGCAGGCGCGAAAGCTAAGGTCGTCCTCGTCGAAAAACACCGAATGGGGGGTGACTGCCTGTATACCGGCTGCGTGCCGAGCAAATCGATTATTCGCAGTGGGCGCATCATGGAGTATATCCGCCGAGCGGAGGACTACGGCATTGTCGACGCGGCAGGTAAAGTAGACTTTGCGGCCGTTATGCGGCGCGTGCAAACTGTCATCGAGACAATCGAGCCGCACGATTCGCCCGAGCGCTTTACCTCCCTCGGCGTGGAGTGTGTGAGTGGTGCCGCGCGCCTACTCTCGCCCTATGAGGTCGAGGTTGAGGGGAAGAGAATTACCACCGAGTCGATCGTGATTGCCTCGGGTGCGCGGCCCTTCATACCTCCCGTGCCGGGGCTCGATGGCATCGATTACCTCACCTCGGACACTGTCTGGTCGCTAACTGAGCTGCCACCGAGGATGTTAGTAGTTGGGGGTGGTCCGATCGGCTGCGAACTCGCGCAGGCATTTAGCCGTCTTGGGTCTAAAGTGACGCAGGTAGACATGGCCGCAAGGATTATGCCCCGAGAAGATGAGGATGTTTCGGCGGCAGTGAGTGCTCGCTTCCAAGCTCAAGGCATCGAGGTGCTAACCGGCCACAGGCTGCTGAAGTTTGAGACCGTCGATGGTGAGCATTTCATGGAAGCCGAACACCAAGGTGAAACAGTTCGAGTGGCCTTCGACAGGGTGTTGCTTGCAATTGGCCGCAAGGCGAATACCGAAGGGTTCGGGCTCGAGGAAATCGGTGTTGCGTTGACTCCTCAGGGCACAGTGGAGGTTAATGAATACCTGCAAACTAATCTGCCGAATGTGTTTGCCTGTGGCGACGTCGCCGGACCCTACCAATTTACCCATATGGCGTCCTATCAGGCGTGGTTCGCCGCGCTCAACGCTATCGCCGGCGGGTTTTGGCGCTCGCGGGTCAATTATTCAGTCGTGCCTTGGGCAACATTTACCGACCCCGAGGTCGCCCGCGTGGGTTTAAGCGAAGATGAAGCCAATCAGCGCGGTATCGCCTATGAGGTAACGCGCTATGACATGGACCACCATGATCGCTCGCTGGCCGATGGCGAAGCGCATGGATTCGTGAAGATTCTGACGGTGCCGGGCAAGGACAAGATGTTAGGTGTCACCATCGTCGGCTACCATGCCGGCGAGCAAATTGCCGAGTTTGTGTTCGCGATGACGCATAACATGGGGCTTAAGAGCATTTCCGCGGTCACGCATATTTACCCCACCCTCGGTGAGGCAAATAAATTCGCCGCGAATGCTTGGCGCAGCGCTCGTCTGCCCACGCAGTATTTTCCATGGCTCAAACGATTCTTCGACTGGCGCCGCGGCTAGGCTTCCGTTTTGCGCAAGGCCATAAAGCGCCTGCGGCTAGGCTTCCGTCCTACGGAAGGCCATAAAGAGACAGAGTGAGAACAAGCCCGTGAACGCGATAAGCGCCATCTGCGGAATCGAAAAAATGCCGAACAAGCGGAAAACCACCTCTGCGCAATTGCCGTCGCCCTTGAGGAGAAAGTTCAGCATCTCGATGAACGGGAAGTTCTCCATTATGTAGGCGAGGCCGGGACCGCAGGCAGGGACTTCGTCTTCGGGTAGATTCTGCAGCCAGATCTGACGAATCGAGAAATAGCTACCAAACACACACATCGAAGCGGCGATAAGCGAGTATAGCCGCTGAGTCGATGCTTCCGGATCATGCAGCGCTGAGATTAGGCACACCAGACCGCAAAGAATGAAAAACACGCGCTGTGTGATGCATAGACCGCAGGGTGACAGCAGCATCACGTGTTCCATATAGAGCGCGATAGCGATCGTCAGTACGGTCACGAAAAAGATGCCGAAATTCATGATGCGATTACTAGGCATCGGTAAATTATTCATCGAAAGACTCCCACTATTTGGTCGTTGCGTGTTTGGTGTTTGCGTAGTCTAACGTTTTAACCCGCGTTAGGCTGCATTCCACTGAGCCAAAAATGTCTCGAAATCCAACTGTGGCTCTGCTTCGAGTTTCGTCTGATCTGCGAGGGACTGCTTTGCAACCTTCTCGAACATTGCCGCGTCGGCTTGACTGAGCAAGGGCTGCGTTCCGCCATTAGGGCTTTCTAGCAGAGCTTCGTGTTGCTGCTGGGCGAGGGTTAACGCGAGCTGGAAGAACGAGAGCTCTTCATTTTGCATCTGTGCGAGCATCCGGCCAGACGGTGTTAGGCTCGAATCATTCAGTTTGTCGATCTGTGCCTGCAGGGCAGAGGCGTACTCAACGCCGAGGTCATCCGTGGCGCTGTGAATCGAATCCAAAAGGGCAGCGGCGTGTCCAAGCGACTCAAGAATAGTCGCAGCCCATTGGCGCATCGCGCGCGGTCTACCGTCCTCGGACAGCATCAATGCCGGATCTCGCCCCTGTTCGACAACCCGCGTGAGATTCTCAGCGACCTCGAAAAATTCCGCTTGATGACATTCAGGGCTTGGCGCGAGAAGGCAGTGCACAAGGAAGGTGTCGAGAAATCTTATCTGCTCTGCGTCGATTCCCAAGGGTAGATAGGGATTGAGATCGAGTGCTCGCACTTCGATATACTCGATGCCGCCTTCCTTCAATGCCGCCAGCGGTCGCTGCCCGCTTTTTACATTCCGTTTGGGCCGAATGGTGCTGTAGAACTCATTCTCGAGTTGCAGCAGATTGGCGTTAATCTGAAGCGGTTCGCCGTTGGGACCGAGGCCGATGGCTTCGTATTCGGGATAGGGAGTGTGCATAGCCGTGTCCAGACACTCTGCGTAGTTATTGAGGTCGTTGTAGCAAACGAAAAGCGATTTTTGCGCTTCGCTCCTATAGCCTAATTTGCCCATGCGCAGACAGGTGGCATAGGGCAGGTAGAGGGAATGTGCGTCCAGTTCTTGCAGACTATGCTCTCGGCCCCGAACAAAGCTTTTACATGCAGCGGGTGAAGCGCCAAAAAGGTACACAAGAAGCCAGGAGTAGCGATGGAAATTGCGAATGAGATGTAAATACTTGTTAGTGCGGAAATCCTGCAGCGAACCGGTGTCGCCACAGTGCTGCTGATACTGTGGCCAGAAGCTTTCGGGCATCGAGAAATTGTAGTGTATGCCCGCGATCGTCTGCATGATCTTTCCGTAGCGGTTGCTTAACCCCTCGCGGTAGAGTGTCTTAAGCCTGCCGAGGTTAGAAGTGCCGAACAGCGCGATCGGGATTTCATCCTCACCGCCGAGGGCGCAGGGCATGCTCGAACCCCAGAGCATCTCTTGATTTTCGAGGCGAGTGAGGGTGAAGCGGTGGATGCCCTCGAGCATGCCAAGGCAGTCCTCGATGCGCTCGTAGGCGGGCGTAATAAACTCGAGTAGCGACTCAGAAAAATCGGTCGTGATATAGGGGTTAGTGAGCGTCGAACCGAGCGCCTCGGGATGAACCGACTGCGAAAGCGAACCCGTTGGGCTCACCCTGAGGCTTTCTTTTTCGATGCCGCGGACGACGCCGCCCCAGCTTAAATCGAATGTGGCGAGCCTGTAGTAGTCGAGCGAAGCGGCAAGTGAGGGGCGGTCAGACAATGCCGCGTGTTTAGCAGAGGTGCTACTCAAGGCAATACCATCCTTTGCATATCGGAGCCTTGCTTTAGGTCCTCCGAATCATAGGCGCTCGTTGGGCAAAGTCGGGGTTAGCTCTGCGCAGACACCTCGCGCCGCTCCCCCTCGTTAGTTTGCCGCGAGTGCGGGTGGGCAAGCCTCGGCTAGCCCAAGAGCGCCGTATTATGGCAAAGAACATTAAAATTCGCTAACAGCTTATTGCCTGTTTCCACACTACTCGATTTGCTTAAAACGGTGGATTAGCCGCCGGTCTCTCTTGTTGGGTTTGGTGTTAGTCATTAGCTGTGGCTGGCTCTTGCGCTGCTCGCTTAGGCTCTCCCTTAGCTCGATGCTCTCAGCCGTCTCAGCATACAAACGCTGTGCCTCTGGTGCGCCGCGTCGCTGCTCGGACAGCGCAGACACGACGACCGTACGTTCGTCGAATCCCTGTCTAAGGCGGATTTCCGCACCAACCTCGATTTCCTTACTAGGCTTGGCGCGAGTGCCGTCACACTGCACTTTGCCACCCTCGATCGCCTGTTTGGCGAGGCTTCGTGTCTTGTAGAAGCGAGCAGCCCAAAGCCATTTATCGAGCCTGAGTCTGACTAAGTCGCTCTTCGTGTTGGGTTCTTGGGTCTTAGCCATGTCCTTAAAATAGTCCTTATTTGGCGGCGCTCGTGAGTCTCGACGGCAGAATAGACGCGAAATCGTCAACCTGCGTGAACTCTCCAAGGGCCACTGCGGGGCGTTCGCTGTCGGGCTGACGAATTGCCATCAGATGGCCTATACCTTCGCGCTGCGCCTGCCTCAGAACCGGCAATGAGTCATCGAAAAGCAGGGTGCGGGCAGGGTCATAGGCTTCGATGATCTGGAGTTTACCCCAGAAGCCATTGTTCTCCTTCGCGAGCGCGAGCTGGTGTGAGCTGATGCGTTGATGGAAATAGTCCGCAATAGCGGTATGCTGCATCTTCAGCGATAGGCTGTGCGGATGAGCATTGGTTACCAGAAGCACGCGCTTACCGAGTGCATTGAGTTGTTCTAGAAGTGCTTCAACATTGGGTCGAACGCGAATCTTATCGATGATCGTCTGTTTTAAGCCAGTGATGTCGACGCCTAACTCATCGCGCCAGTAATCGAGGCAATACCAGTCAAGGGTGCCGTAGACGCTTTCGGACTTGGCGGTGACGAACGCTATCGCCTCGTTGGGCGCGATCTGGTTTTGCTCGGCGTAGTTTAACGGCAAGAGATGCTGCCAGAAATAATTGTCGAAATGCAGGTCGAGCAGCGTGCCGTCCATATCGAACATTACGGTGTCTATGTCATTCCATGGGGGCATTGTTTCTCCAACCGAGAGCGAAACGTTAATGGTTAAAAGTTAGTGGTTAAAAGTTGATGAATAAAAAAAGCTGGCTATCTAAAATGATCTACGGGGCAGCTTAGCGCTATTCCTACTCTTATTCTACGCTGGACGTTTTTGACAACAAAAGGACACTCCTCGTGAGTCAGGCAGACATCAGCAAACACACCCTTAACGAGATGTGCCGAATAGCAGAGGCGGCTAGCGCAGAAATCCTCACGGTCTATAACAGCGCCGCGGATATTGAAATCGAGCACAAAGCCGACGACTCGCCTCTGACGCTTGCCGATCGCCGCGCACATGAATTGATCGAGCGTGAGCTGCTCGCTCTCGCGCCAGATATTCCTGTGCTGTCGGAGGAGTCATTGCAGCTGCCGTTTACCGAGCGGCAGGCTTGGTCACGCTATTGGCTAGTCGATCCCTTAGATGGCACCAAAGAGTTCATCGGGCGCAACGGCGAATTCACAGTCAACATCGCGCTCATCGATAACGGCGTTGCACGGCTCGGTGTTGTTAGCGTGCCGGTAACAGGCGTAACCTACAGCGGAATTAACGATGCCGAGGCCCCCTGCGCGTGGAAAACAGAAAGCAGCAGCGTGCGCCAGATAACAGTGGCAGCAATGGCCGGGCAGAAGATCAGAGTAGTTGCCAGCCGTCGCCATCGAGGCGAACGCCTCGAAGAAATGCTTGCTACTATCGACAAAGCATTAGGCGTCAGCGAAGTAGTGAGCATAGGCAGTTCGCTCAAAATGTGTCTAGTCGCAGAGGGAGCGGCAGACATTTACCCTCGGCTGGCGCCCACGAGCGAATGGGATACGGCAGCCGCGCAGGCGATTCTCGCCGCAGCGGGTGGTGAAATCGTCGATCTAGGTTTTATGCCGCTGCGTTACAATCAGAAAGACAGTCTCCTCAATCCTGAGTTTATTGCCTTAGGTGACCGCGCTTACGACTGGCAGGCGCTGCTGCGCTGAGAGCAACAGCCGCAAAGCTCGCACGAGCAAAGTTCAGAGCTGCCGCTAAGCACGCAGGCCGAAATAAATCTGAGAAAAAGATAGAGAAGATAGAAAGATAAATAGAGAGAAAACCAAAGAGCTCCGCTAACAAAACAGATGCAACCGGCGGATCAGCTACTACTAACTTGTAAGGGAATTAGTCATGTCAACAGTCACACTAAGCCGCCGCCTGCTGCAGGCAATTGGGATGCTGTTAGTGGGCACACTTGTCGCGTGTTCCGAACCGACAGAGAGTCAACCCGAAGCAGTCTCCGCTGCCCCCCAGCAGACTGAGACGCAGCGATTGAATGTCTGGCTTGATGAGCAATATGCCGAACAGTTAGAAGCAAGCCCGATGACCAAAACATCGCTGGGCGACAAAACCGACTATGATCAACTCGATGATTTTTCACTCGCCGCCGAGCAGAGAGACCTCGAATGGCTGCGTGAGAGTGTGTCCACAATGCAAAGCGAGTTCGACTACGCCGAGCTCAATGACGACGGGAAACTGTCCTACGACATGTGGAAGTTCTCATTAGAGCGCGCCGAAGCGGGAGTGCCTTACAGGCAGCACGGGTACATCTTCGGACGCGGTGGCCCCCATGCCTACCTGCCTAACTTTCTGATTAATTTTCACCGCGTAGACACGGTCGCTGATCTCGACGCCTACGTTTCAAGGCTTAAAGAGATTGACCGCGTGTTTGCCCAACTGTTAGAGCGCTCTCGCGCCGCATCTGCCGCGGGTATCCGGCAGCCCCGATTCGGCTACGATTTCGCGCTGGCAGAAATCGAAAGAGTGACAGCGGGCGCGCCGTTCAGCAACAGTGATAGCTCCCCCAACTCGCCGCTCTGGACAGATTTACAGTCGAAAACCACGGCATTAATCGACGAAGGATTACTTAGTGCTGAAGAGGCTCAGGTCTATTCGCAACAAATTCAGGCGTTGCTCGCGGGCGAAGTGAAAACCGCCTACGAGGAGGTGGCGGCGTGGCTGCGCGAAGATCGAGAACTGGCAAGCGAAGAGGCCCAAGGCGTCTGGGCACTTCCCGACGGTGAGGCGTTCTATAACTACCGTCTCGCGCAGATGACGACAGTTGAACTTACGGCAGAGGAAATTCATCAAATAGGCTTGAACGAGGTTGTGCGAATTCAAGGCGAAATGGAAACCATTAAGCAGCAGGTCGGTTTCGATGGCAGCCTGCAAGAATTCTTCACATTTATGCGCGAGGATGAACAGTTTTATTATCCCAACACCGATGAAGGTAGGCAGGATTACCTCGATCTTAACAATCAATATTTAGACGCCATTGCGCTTAAATTGCCTGATTACTTCGGTCGTCTGCCCAAGGCGGCACTCGAAGTGCGACGCGTTGAGGCGTTTCGGGAGCAGGCCGGAGGCGCCCAGCATTACAGCGCAGGCACGCCCGACGGTTCGCGACCGGGCGTGTTCTATTCGCACATGAGCGATATGTCGACGTTGCCTATTTTCCAGCTCGAGGACGTTGCCTATCACGAGGGAAGCCCTGGGCATCACATGCAGATTTCGATACAACAAGAACTCGAAGACGTGCCGAGATTTAGGACTCAGTATCGTACTACAGCCTATACGGAAGGCTGGGGTCTCTACTCTGAGTGGTTAGCTAAAGAGATGGGTGGCTTCGAAGACCCGTATTCTGATTTCGGTCGCTTAGGTGGAGAAATTTGGCGTGCGATTCGACTCGTTGTCGATACCGGAATTCACTCAAAGCGTTGGACCGAGGAAGAAGCGGTGCAGTATTTCCTCGCTAATTCGCCGCAAGCCGAGGGCGCGGTTCGTTCCGAGATAAAACGCTATATCGCAACACCGGGTCAGGCAACTGCCTATAAAATCGGAATGTTGAAGATTCAGGAAGTGCGCCTTAATGCGGAGCAGGCGTTAGGAGAGTCGTTCGATATTCGAGAATTTCATGACATCGTCTTGGGTGCCGGTGCGCTCCCGCTGCCCTTGCTTGAGGCGCGCGTTGACCGCTGGATTACCGAATCGTTGTAAGCCCGTTTATTCTTATTGTGAGGTTCATTGCTATGCCTAAGACCCATTGCCCACTGCGCAATAGACGTTTAGGCGTCGCATTGCTCACAGCAATTTCATTCTCCGCCTCGTTTATTTCTGCTAACTCCTACGCTGCAGAAGTCGTAATCCCCGAGAGTGTTGGCATGTCGAGCGCAGCACTTAATAGCGCAACCGAAAGACTGCAGAGGCATATCGATGAGGGTGACATCGCCGGTGTCGTCGCTGCGGTCGCGCGGGATGGCAAGCTAGTGTACCAAGTTGCGCTCGGCAATCTCGATAAAGAAAACGGACTTGCTATGCGCGAGGATGCGCTATTTCGCATCTATTCGATGTCGCGCGAAATAACGAGCGTCGCGGCGCTGCGTTTATACGAACAAGGTGCGTTTGAATTCGACGACCCTGTCGCGAAATACCTGCCGGAATTTTCGGACCAGCGCGTCCTGCTCGATTCAGAGTCGACTGACCTCGGCGCGACGCGACCACGCGTGGGCGAGATGACGATTGCACATTTGCTGACCCACACCTCAGGTTTAGGTAGCCGCAGCTCGGCCCTCTACCGCGAGAACAATGTACGCGATCGTGCACAAAGCCTCGACGCGATGGTGACTAAGGCGGCGCGGGTTCCTCTGTTTCAAGATCCAGGCAAAGAATTTCGCTACGGCATACACGCAACTATTGTCGGTAAGCTAATCGAAGTTTGGTCGGGCCAGAGCTTCGAAGACTATCTTCAGCAAAACCTTCTCGCGCCGTTGGGAATGAGTAGCACGCTGTTCTGGGCAGACGGAGAAGATGCGAATCGCTTAGCGCAGCTCTATCGGCCGGACAATGGCGAATTGCGCCCTTACGCCATAGAAAGCGTCCCCTGGACTCAAAAGCCCGAGCTGATCGAAGGGGGAGTCGGACTGCTCTCTTCGGTGCCCGATTTCTTGCGCTTCTCACAGATGATCTTGGACCGAGGGAAGATTCCGGGCTCCGACGAGAGAGTGTTAAGCGCAACGACTGCCGCGTTGATTTATGAAAATGCTGTCCCCGAGGCGGCAATGCCAATAGGAGACAGCCGCTACTGGCTTGGTTCGGGCTGGAGCCTCGGCGGCTTTAACGTCGTCTTAGACCCCGCGACCTACGACTACCCAGTGTCAAAGGGCACGATTTGGTGGGACGGTTCGGCGGGTACGCGCTTTTTTATCGATCCCGTGGAGGGCACGGTGATCGTTATCATGGCTCAGGTTTCACCCTCGAACGGTGGCGGGTTTAGAGAAAATTTCAGTCGTCTTATAGATGCGGCTATTGTCGAGAGGCGCTAGCTGTCGGCACTTTTTTCTCGCAGTAGCTGTTCAGTAAAACCGGTGGCTAGGAAAATATTCTCACCGAGTATACGACTAAAAAATTCCTCCATCTCTGTCATCAGCAAATTTTTATCGACATTGCGCGTCTGCAGCGACTGCTCCGGAGAGAAGCTCAAGAGTCTATTATTTAGTTCGGCGGAGTACCTCGCAGGGAGAAACTTATTGCTTTTGGTGCGAAAGCTACTCTCGATCAGTGCAGCCGCCTGGCCGTCGACGTAACCTTTACGTATTGCGTTATTCTGATCGTCTTTAACCGGGCCTGCCTTAGTCAGTGCGTTGCGCAGTGTGATAAAGTCGGCGCGCAAAGATGTTGATGTTCGTGGCGCGCACTGCGACTGCATTGTGAGTTTCAAACGAAAATGGCAGAGGCCAATAACAATATGGATATACCCAACCAATCCGAGGCGCTCAAGTCTGCCCAATCGCTTATACAGTCGTTGACGAGTAGGCTCGATATGGCGTTCTCAGCGGTTCGGCATCAATGCGTCGATCGCGAAAGCGGGCTTCTGGACGCTGCATTGCTGGATGAGAATCAGCAAGTAAGTTACGAGATGGCCTTCGTTGTGGCCGAACTCTCGGCGACTAATGCGCTCGTCGCAAAAGCGAAATCTGGCGGCGAACTTGAGATGTCCGTTGCATTGGCTCAGTGCTCGTGTGCCTTCAATGCCGTGCAATCGAGATTACTGCCAATCGCCGACGAATGTGGGCTCGATCGGAATGAGCTATCCAGTTTCTTTAATCAGCCGCCGCTCGTCGCGCTTCAAGCTGAATTTGGCTCGAGCAAAGCGCTCGCCCGGCTTGGTGAGAGACTCTGCGCTGCCCAGTTGCAGAGGCTGCCTTCTGTACTCGAAACCGACAAAGAGATGATGCGCGCAACGTTCGAACGCTTCGCCAACGAAATTGTCACCCCGCAAGCGGAGGCTATTCATCGCCAGGACTTAGATATTCCCGATGAGATATTGCGCCCCGCTGCAGAACTCGGCTGCTTTGGGACCTGTATCCCAGAGCGATTTGGAGGGCTGCAACCGGATGATAAGCCCGATAGCCTGAGCATGATTGTCGTGACCGAAGAATTATCGCGGGGCTCTCTAGGCGCTGCGGGGAGTCTGATTACGCGCCCAGAAATAGCGGCGCGAGCGCTGCTTGCTGGGGGAACGGATGAGCAACAGCAAAAATGGCTACCAAAACTCGCCGCAGGAGAAACGCTGTGCGCTATTTCGATCACAGAGCCCAATACAGGATCCGATGTCGCCTCGGTGGCTCTGCGAGCGTCTCGTACGGAAGGCGGCTGGAAGCTCAACGGGGCGAAAACTTGGTGTACTTTCGCAGGCAGATCGGAGCTTCTGGTCGTTTTGGCGCGCACCGAGGGTGATAGGGCTCTTGGCTATCGCGGTCTGAGCCTTTTTCTCGTCGAGAAACCCGCGTGCGCGGGACATCAGTTTGCTGTCGAGCAAGACGGCGGTGGCACGCTGAGTGGCCGCGCTATCGCGACCTTAGGCTATCGTGGTATGCATTCTTTCGAGCTAGCCTTCGATGAGTTTGTCGTGCCCGAATCGGCTCTGCTCGGAGGCGAGGCGGGGCTCGGTCGGGGCTTCTATTACACGATGGCGGGATTCGCTGGCGGGCGTATCCAAACGGCCGCGCGCGCCACCGGACTCATGCAAGCCGCGCTCGAAAAGGCGATGAGCTATGCGCGTGAACGCAGCACGTTCGGGACACCGCTTGCTAGCTACCAATTAATTCAAATCAAAATTGCAAAGATGTTTACGACAGTGTCAGCGTCGCGCCAATTTTCCTATGATGTTGCCGCATTAATGGACGAGGGTGCGGGTCAGATGGAGGCGAGTTTGGTAAAGTTGTTCAGCTGCCGCGCCGCCGAAACCGTGACCCGCGAAGCAATGCAGATACACGGTGGCATGGGCTATGCCGAAGAAATGGCAGTCAGTCGCTATTTTGTCGATGCGCGGGTGCTCTCAATTTTCGAGGGCGCCGAAGAGGTGCTCGCGCTCAAGGTTATCGCGCGCGAGTTAATCGAGAACGCGAAAGAAATTTAACTCGGCGCGGCGAGTCTTGCAGCAAAGATGCCATCAATTCGAGAATCCTTCTAATGCAAAATTTACTTAAAGGACTTCGCATCGTAGAAGGAAGTGCTTTTATTGCCGCGCCCTCTGGAGGGATGACGTTAGGCCAATTGGGCGCGGATGTCATTCGCTTCGATCAGATCGGCGGCGGCATAGACTATCGTCGTTGGCCGATAACAGCGCAGGGCAAGAGTCTCTATTGGCATAGCCTCAATAAAGGCAAGCGTTCGATAGCAGTTGATTTCCGCAAACCCGAGGGCCGCGAACTGCTGTCGCGGCTGATATGCGCACCCGGCGACGACGGGGGACTTTTCCTCACCAATTTTCCCGCTCGCGGCTGGCTTGCCTATGATGCGTTAAAACGTCGGCGCGAGGATCTTATCTATCTCAACCTAACCGGCGACCGCCACGGCGGCAGTGCGTTGGATTACACCGTGAATGCGCGCGTTGGTGTGCCATTTCTCAACGGCGACGGCGTCACGCCTCTTAATAGCGCCTTGCCGGCTTGGGACGTGATCGCAGGGCAGCAAATTGCGCTCGGGCTTCTCGCTGCGGAGCGGCATCGTAGCCGAACGGGGGAAGGGCAATTGATTACTCTAGCGCTTGCCGATGTAGCGCTTGCGACTATGGGACACCTCGGCTACCTCGCGGAAGCTCAGTTGAATGAGAATCCGCGGCCGGCCATGGGTAATCACATATTTGGAACTTTCGGTCATGATTTTTTGTGCGCCGACGGTGAGCGAGTGATGATTGTTGGTGTTAGTCCAAATCAATGGCAGGCAATCGTGACAGTTACCGATTGCGCTAACGGCGTCGCCGCACTTGCTTCCGAGCTTGATCTAAATTTCGACAAAGAAGGCGATCGATTTGCTGCGAGAGAAAGACTGCGATCGCTATTTGCGCCATGGTTCGCAGCGCGCAGCAGCAAACAGGTTCACGCCGCTCTAGAGGCCGCTGGCGTCTGCTGGGGACCCTATCAAACTGTTAAGCAGTTAGTAGGAAACGACGGCGAATGTTCAATCGAGAATCCCCTCTTCTCGTCGATAGATCAGCCAGAAATCGGGCGCTTGCTCACGCCGTCTCAACCGCTTAACTTTGCGGGAATCGAGAGTACCGAGCCGAAGCCTGCCCCGCGCTTGGGCCAACACACCGACGAAATTCTGAGCGAAATACTAGAGATGAGTTCGGGAGAGATCGCCGCTCTGCACGATGCGAAAATCGTAGCAGCGGCGAGTAGCTAAAGACAACGTAAACGAGTGAGAGAGATGTCGACAAACGAAGTAAATGAGCAGGTATTAGCGGCAGGTAATAAAAGCGGCGAGGTATTCACTTTACTTACCGAGGCGGCTCAGTACTGGCCGGAACGGCCGGCTGTAACTTATCAAGGTTCCACCCAGACATGGCGTGAAACCTTGCAGCGATGTCGGGCGCAGGCGAGCGTGTTCGCAAAGTCAGGTGTCGAGCGCGGTGAAAGAGTTGCCTATCTCGGGTTCAATTCGAATGTGTGTTTCGAAGGTTATTTTGCCCCCTCTGCAATCGGCGCAGTATTCGTCCCGCTCAACTTTCGCCTCGCTATTGGTGAATTGATTGAATGTCTTGAGGATTGCACGCCGCGTATTTTACTCTGCGAGCCTGCGTTCTTGAGCCAAGCCGTTGCCTTGTTCGAGGCCTGTGCGAGCCTCGAACACGTTTTCGTTACCGGTGATCCGGCTGAATTCGACGCACTTAGTGTGAGTGGGGTTGAGATCGACGGGGCTGTTCAATCCCTGCCGAGTGGAATGCGTTCGCTCGAGCGATGCATAGCCGAGACCGTAGCATCCAATGCGTTTGTCGTGCTGCAGCCGAGTTCGTTTGATGAAACGCTAATCCTTTTTTATACCGGAGGCACAACCGGACGCTCGAAAGGAGTCATGCTCAGCAATAAAAATTTCCTGTGTAATACCACGGGCTCTGTGCCGCTTTACAGAATGCAGAATGGCTGGTGTTTTCTCATCGTTGGCCCGCTTTTCCATATTGCCGCAGGCGCACGCATTTTTAGCTGTGCGGTGCTCGGCGGCCACGCGATTGTGTTGCCAAAATTCGATGTGCCCGACGTACTAGAAAGCATCGCACGTTATCGAATCAATTCGGCTACGCTCGTGCCAACCATGTTTCAGATGCTTATCGATCACCCGCTTTTCTCGAGCGCTGATCTCTCGTCGATGGAGATGGTGGCCTCCGGTGCCGCACCGATGCCAATGGCACTTCAGCATCGCGTGATAGAGGCATTTTCTGGCATCAATCTCTATCAAACCTACGGGATGACAGAAGCGGCGCCCATTGTCACCAGTCTCGACTCGCAGTATCACGTCGTCAGCGGTCCTGGGTCTGAGAAACTCGGTTCGGTCGGCAGGCCGGCGCCCCATGTGCAGCTACGCATTATCGACGAGCATGGCGCCGACCTTCCCACAGGGCAAACCGGCGAGGTGCTTGCGCGCGGCGACAACATCATGACCGGCTACTGGAATTTGCCAGAGCAGACGGCGGTTGCCTTGAAAGATGGGTGGTATCACACAGGCGATGCCGGCTATCTCGACGCCGAGGGGTTTTTGTTTCTCGAGGGCCGTGTCAAAGACATGATTGTCAGTGGTGGTGAGAATATCTATCCGATAGAAATTGAGAATGTGCTCTCGAGTCATCCCGCGGTTCATCAGTGTGCCGTTATCGGCATCCCACACGAGACATGGGGAGAGGCCGTGCACGCGGTTGTTCTTCTCGAAGACTCAGAAAGTGAACCGCCGACGGTGCGTGAACTGATCACCTATTGCCGTGAAAGAATTGCCACGTACAAGTGTCCGGTAAGTGTCAGTTTTCGCAGCGAGCCGATGCCACTCTCGCCGATCAATAAAATTCTAAAGACCGAGCTTCGCAAGCCTTTTTGGGAAGGGCGATCGAGCGCGCTGGTTTGATCTAAGTCGTCCAGCCTCCCGCAAGCGGGATTAGCTGCCCGACCATGTGAGTGCAATGCTCACTCGCGAGGTAGGCGGCGAGCTCGGCAGTTTCCGAAGGCGCGCCGACCTTGTTTGTCGGGACATTGCGTTTCACGTGTTCTATGAATTTAGGTTGATCGAGCACATCGTCGGGGTAATAAGTGTCATTGTTAACATAGTTCTGCGCAATCGCATTGACCTGAATGCCGCTTCTGGCCAGCTCGAGTCCAACCGCTTTAATGAAGCCATTCTGTGCGCCGCGTGCCGCGCAGTATGCTGCGTTATTTGCGATACCTTTAAGGGGTGCTGCGCTCGTGACCGCAATTATCTTGCCGCTCTGGCGTTCGAGCATCTGTGGCGTCACCGCGCGAACGAGATGCATAAGCGGGTCCACAAGGCGTGCGAATAATCGCTGCCAGTCGGCGTCGTCTATCGCATGCACCGGGCCGGTCATCGGCGGCTCGGCAAGATTCGCTACTAGGATGTCGATGCGTCCGGATTCTGCGATTACACGGTCAACCTCGGCATTGCTCGTGAGCGGCGAGTCGTCTTCGATAACGTCGATACCCAGTTGTCTAAACTTTGTGGCAATCGCGCGTCCCATGTAGCGGTCTGCGCAGGTGATCAATGCCCGACGTGTTGGGGTTGTGGCTGTCATTTAGCGGTCCCTTAGCGATCCCTTAGGCTCGGCTTTTCGCTACCGTGCCGTGTTATTTTGAGTAAGCAAGTGCTTAACAAATTTTTCAAGCGTCTCGTAGGGCTGGCAACCCACTACAACAAGATCGTTAGCATAGAACGTCGGCACGCCCGTCACACCAACCCCGCGCGATCGCGTCCAATCATCATCGACCTTGGCCGAGAAGCTGTGCTCGGTCAGAACGGTGCGCGCCGCGTCGCCGTCGAGTCCAACTGCCTCGGCGATTGCAACGAGCGCATCTCTATCGCTGATGTTAACAGCGTCGACAAAATAGGCGCGATAGAGCGCATCATGAATGGCATCGCCACCGGCCTGTGTGTCAGCCCACGCGCCCAGTTCTTGAGCGAGCCGACTATTATAGGTATGCGTGCGCTCACCGTAGGCAAGCCCAGCTTCCGCCATGAGACTTTTGAGCCTCTGGCGTATTGGCTCGATGTCTCGACCCGCGAACATCTCAGCCAGCGAGCGCCCTTCGACTGGCGTGTCTGGATGCAAGGGAAAGTGAACCCACTGAATTTTGACAGGGTAGTTCGCTTTCAGTTTTTCAATACTCACGGTACTGAGGTAACACCAGGGTCAGACGTAATCGGTGAAGACGTCTAGTTGAATGACGTTGGACATTTAATGCTCCGACTGAGTAATGGGCGTTGCAATCGCGATAGCGTCGACTGTATCAAACTCTTCTCTGCGTTGCCTCGACTAGATCTGTTTGATCTAGATCAAGCCGGTGATAACCGACTTGTTCTATCGGCGATTAAGACGCTTATCCTGCAGTTTGCAGTGTCGTTGCACCATTTGCCTCTTGTGCCAATTGCGCTAGACTCAGTGGGTTAGAGGGACTAGAGAAACCAGAGAATAAAAACGGAGAAAACGACCATGCGCAAACTCTTAACAGCCGGTGTCATACTCGGCGTCACAGCGATGCAACTCGCGGCGCTGCCGGCGACAGCTGTCGGTCAGTCTAGCGACGAGCCACTCGCCATACTCGTACCCGGTGGCGGCACGTATTCGCGGCCTATCACTACCGACTCTGATCTTGCTCAGCAGTTTTTTGATCAAGGCCTGCGCATGGCGTGGAGTTTTTACTTTCCCGAGTCGATTGCCTCTTATCAAGAAGCCAGCCGCCTAGATCCCGACAGCCCTATGCCGTATTTCGGTTTAGCGCATGCGGCGGGTCCGAACCCCAACAGCCGCTATGCCAATATGCCGGACGATCCACAGGGTACCGGCCTTGCGGCAATCCGCGAAGCCATGCGGCGCATCGAGAACGCAACGCCGCGTGAGCAGGATATGATCCGTGCGCTTTTCGTTCTCTACAACAAAGATGCGATTTCCGATAACCGAGAGCGTGATTTTGCCTTTGTCGACGCGATGCGCAAACTCCATGCGAAATACCCTGAAGACCCCGATATCGGTGCAATGTTCGCAGCGGGCTTCATGAACACAACTCGCTGGGACTACTGGGAGAAGGATGGGACAGCGCGCCCGGGCACGGAGGAGGCGCAGTTTGCGCTAGAGGCTGCGATGCGTGCGGAGCACGATCACCCCGGCGCTAACCACCTCTATATCCACCTCATGGAGGCGTCTTCTCAGCCCGAGTTAGCAATGCCTGCAGCGCAGAAGCTCGAATCTACCGTGCCCATTTCGGGTCACATGGTTCACATGCCCGGACATATATATCTGCGAGTTGGCGAATACGAGAAGGCGATAGACATTAACGAGCGTTCGCAAATCGTTGATTTGCAGTTCGCAGAGCTGTGGGGCAACACGAACTTCCCCAATATTGGTACCTATCCGCTCTCTCACAAGATGCACGCACCACACGCGCTAGACTTCGTGCGCTATGCCAGCATGCTCCAGGGCAGCTATGCTCAAGCATCCGAAGCGGCGCAGCGTGGAGCAGCGAGTGTCGGCACGGCGCCCGAGGCGGTAAACCGCGGCGAGAAGCGCGTTGTGCACTCTTGGGTTGTAGACAAGGTGTTTGGCAAATGGGACAAATTACTTAGCAGCGAGCAAAGCCATAAAGGCACGCCTTATCTCGATGGTATGTGGAGCTATGTGACGGGCAGCGCCAACATCGCTAAGGGCAACCTTGCGGCTGCGGACGCAGCGCTGCTCCATATTCGTGAAATGGCCACAGACCCGAAGGTCGATACTACAGGCGTAAGCCCAACCTCTGCTTCACAGATCCTCACACTTGCAGGCTTTGCCTTGGAGGGCGAGATAAAAGAGGCGCGCGGCGACCTGGACGGTGCGATTGCCGCTTATGCGCGTGCGGTCGAGATCGAAGATACGAACAGCTATACCGAACCACCCGACTGGTCCCAGTCCATGCGTCTGTACCTCGGCGCCGCTCAGCTAGACGCCGGACAGGCGGCCGAAGCCGAAGCGACATTCCGTCAAGACCTCGAGTGGAAGCAGCAGAGTGGCTGGTCGACCTTTGGTCTCTATCAGGCGATCGAGGCGCAGGGACGTAGCGCCGAGGCATTGATTGTGAAGCGTCAGTTCGAGTCCTTCTGGCGTAATGCCGATGTGACGCTGTCGCGGGCCCATCTCTAGTCTGAGTTCCGGCTTAATGCGCTACTCAAAGGGTCTGTCAGGAAACTGATAGACCCTTTTATTTGGCGCGAAAATGCCGAAAGAAAGCCGATGGCTAGAGGCTAGATCGCAGGTGCCGGCTCTCATCTCGAATTGATTTAAACTCCGAACTTGGCAGCAACTCTGGCCAACGGGATGAGTTTGCGAGGTCGGTAATAATAGAGAGAAATAGTTCAATGTCCTGCACTGCCCCGCGCAGATCCCAGTCAGGGCTCCATGCGTCGCAGGTCTGGTGGTAGCAGTTACCGGTGTAGTCGGCGATCCATTTGTCGCCAGCCGCGCGCCCACCCTCAAGCAGATCAGCGCCCCCGGCAATGCCCATTAATAGAAGTACGGGAACGCCACGCCTTGCCAGTGAGAAATGGTCTGCTCTAAAAAATAGGCCGTTTTCCGGTAAATTTTCTGGCGTCACCGTGCGTTCCTGCAATGAGGCGGCACGCACTAACTCCTGCTCCAGCTCGCTCTGCCCCTCGCCGACCTGGATAACATCCCGCGCGGGACCTGCGGTTTGCAGAATGTCTAGGGTGAAGTTCGCCACAGTTGTTTCGAGCGGGAAAAGGGGTTGGGAGGCATAGGCTTCGGAGCCAAGCAGTCCGCTCTCCTCTGCGGTCCACGCGGCGAAGATTACGCTGCGCTCTGGCTGCTCAGCGGTGCTGAGCACGCGGGCAAGTTCAATTACACCTGCAATGCCAAGCGCATCGTCGTTAGCGCCAGGTCGCACAGTGCGTCCAAGCGAATCGGGCTCGCCAATACCATAGGCGTCCCAATGTCCCGAAACCATTATTGTTTCCTCTGGGCGGCTCGACCCTTTCAGCCGCGCTAGCACGTTCTGGCTTTGGACTACTTCCATTTCAACCTCGAGGGTTGTGGATACCGTTATTCCCTCGAGCTCAAAGGCCTGGAAGGCATCAGCGCGCGCGAGCCGTCGCTGCTCTTCGAGAGAAAGCCCCGCAAGCGTAAACAGTTCGCTCGCCGCATCGTTATGAATCCATCCCTGAAGCAAAGGCGGCTCGATGCCATCGGCGGGGCGTTCAATTGAGTAGTTTTCGCCGGGTGAAGAGGAGGCCACGTTCCAGCCATAGCCTGCGCCTGCATCGTCGTGAACCACCAAAGCGGCAAGCGCTCCGCGTCGCGCTGCTTCCTCAAATTTATAGGTCCAGCGACCGTAGTAAGTCATGCGTTTGCCGCCGAACCGACCTGCAACAGCTTCATCTTCTCGAGCCGCGAAATCAGGATCGTTGACTAAGAAGATGGCAAGCTTGCCGCGCAGATCTATGTCACTAAAATCATCCCAGTTACGCTCTGGCGCGAAGGCGCCGTGACCAACGAAGACGATCGGGGCGTTTACGATGACTGCCTGAGTAACAGGCCGAGTGGTGCTGAACTCTACGTCTGTCCCCTGGATCAGATTAACAGTCGCCCCGTCTGCGTCGATTCGGAGAGTAGTAGTGTTGTCCGTTGGAGCTGAAATCTGTGTATGAATCAGTGGCACAGACTGCGTCCATCCTCCTCTTTCGCCAGCCGGTTCGAGTCCTAATTCGGTAAAGCGTTCGATCAAATAGTTGACCGTCAGTGCTTCCCCAGGTCCGCCGGGAGCACGACCGTAGAATTCATCCGATGCTAATATTCGCACCGTTTCGGATAGCTGCGCAGCGTCGATTTGAGCGGTCGTCGCCGCATCATCTTGGCTTTCTTGACAGCCGCTGAGCAAGACTACAAGACCTGCAATGAACGGCTGGGTTAGGAGGCGCGAAAAATTAACTGTCAACATACTGGGACCTGCGGGCATATTACTATTGGCAAAGAGTGTAGAGTCGGGCGGTGCTGTGTCGAGAGTTGCGAATTAATTAAAGTGATCTGGCGCGGTGGTGAGTCGTAAAGTAAGCTTCAACAGCATTTTTATGATACAGGCATGCCGTGACCGACGCGATTGAAGATTTCCTCCTCGCCAACCCTAAGACGGTTGTCCTCACAGGGGCGGGTATAAGCCTTGCCTCGGGCATTCCTACCTATCGCGATAGCGCGGGTAAGTGGCAACGCAATAACCCCATCCAACACCAAGATTTCGTTGAAAAGCCGACGTCTAGACAGCGCTATTGGGCGAGGAGCTACGCGGGATGGCCGGCCGTCGGGCGTGCTCAGCCTAACGCCGCTCACTTCGCGCTCGCTCGACTCGAGGCGGCGGGATATGGCTCGTTGCTGGTTACGCAGAATGTAGACCGGTTGCATCAGCGAGCGGGATCGCAACGGGTTATCGACCTGCACGGCAGGCTTGATCGCGTCATATGTTTAAGCTGCGGCGAGAGAACAGATCGGGCGCGCATGCAAGAGCGACTCATTGACTATAACCACTCGCTGCCAAGCCCCGGTGCCCTCGCCCCAGACGGTGATGCAGACGTACCCGACGACATAATAAATCAGATAAATGTGCCACCCTGCGAGTCCTGCGGCGGCGTACTTAAACCCGACGTTGTGTTTTTCGGCGATTCCGTCCCCCGTGCCACAGTCGACGAAATTTTCGCGGCAATCGACGCCGCGGGCGCACTATTGGTTATCGGCAGCTCGCTAATGGTATATTCGGGTTTTAGATTTTGTCGCCATGCTCATCAGGCGGGCTTCCCCCTAGCGTGTATCAATCCCGGCGCCACACGCGCCGACGATCTGTTTACACACAAGAGCGAGAACGGCTGCTCGGAGCAGCTGCAGGCATTAGCGGCAGAATTAGCAGGGGGGGGGTAAAGCGACTTTTCCCAATACAATAAAAACAAGCGCAGATTCATTACACCGCGCAAATGGGGTAACAGAATGAACAAAACAACCTTCTCTGCAGACCAAGCAAACAAGCGCTGCGGAAACGGCACGACAAGAGCGCGACGCGTCTCACCCAAAGCGGCAGGGGTAACACTTGCTGCGATCAGCTTAGGATTCGCCGGATCGCTGTTCTCTCAGGATCACTTCAACGCAAAGGGTTCTCCGGCGTCAGTGCACACCTCAGAACTTCAACAAGCACTACGCGAATCACTCCCCTTCGAAGATGATCGCGACTTTGCCGAGTCACGCCGCGGCTTTATCGCAGAACCCGCCTCCAAGCAGATCCTGAATTCTCAAGGCGCTGTCGTCTGGGACATGGGGCAATACGAATTCTTGCTAAGCGGCGAGGAGTTCGACTCGATGCATCCGTCGCTCCAACGTCAAGCAACACTTAATATGAATTTCGGTCTGTATGAGGTTGTGCCAGATTTTATCTATCAGGTGCGCGGCTTCGATCTCTCGAATATGACGCTCGTGCGCGGCAATACGGGCTGGATACTTTTCGACGTATTGCTGTCTGCCGAAACCGCAGCGGCGGCACTTGAACTCGCCAATGAGCAGCTCGGCGAGTTGCCGGTCAAAGCGGTGGTGTACTCGCACTCGCATATCGATCATTTCGGAGGCGTGTTAGGCGTTACGAGCATCGACGCAGTTAATAACGGCGAAGTCGCTATCTATGCACCTGTGGGCTTCATGGAGGAGGCTATTTCTGAGAATGTCTACGCGGGCAATTCGATGTCGCGTCGTGCGGGCTTCCAGTACGGCCGACTTATACCTTCTAGCCCTTTTGGGCAGGTCGATTCGGCCATTGGCAAGGGGCTGTCGGTAGGCGCCGCGGGTCTAATCCCGCCCACTGTTGTTGTTACCGATGCTTTTGAAGAGCACACGATAGACGGCATACGCGTGAATTTTCAGAACACGCCGGGCACCGAAGCGCCTGCAGAGATGAATGCGTGGTTCCCTGATCACAAAGTGTTCTGGGCGGCAGAAAATATCACAGCGACCATTCACAATGTTTACACGCTCCGCGGCGCACTGGTGCGGGACGCACTCGCATGGTCAAAGCAAATCAACGCTGCGCTCTATGAGTTTGGTCTTGAGGCAGAGGTTATGGTCTCGTCACACAACTGGCCGCGTTGGGGCAACGAGCGAATTCAGGAAGTACTCCGCACTCAGAGAGACGCTTACGCGAACCTTAATAACCAAGTGCTGCATCTTGCGAATCAGGGCGTAACGATCAACGAAATCCACAACGAGTATAAAGTACCCCAGAGCCTGCAGCAGAAATGGAGCGCGCGTCAGTACCATGGCTCAGAATTCCATAATTCGCGCGCGGTGATCAATCGTTATCTTGGCTACTGGGATGGCAATCCAGCAACGCTCGTGCCGCTTTCGCCTGCCGATTCGGCTCCGCTTTATGTTGAGATGATGGGAGGTAGTGCGAAAATTATAGCGAGAAGCAGGGAGCTTGTTAACGAAGGTAGCTATCGCCATGCGATGGAACTACTTAATAAGCTTGTCTATGCAGAGCCTAGGAATACAGAAGCGAAAGACTTGTTGGCTGACGTATTCGAACAGCTTGGTTTCCAGTACGAAAGCGCAAGTGTGCGCCATGTTTTTCTTTCTTCTGCACAGGAGTTACGCAACGGAGTGAGGCCGTTCGAGAGCCCACGAGGTGGTAGTCCGACGGTTGCCCGCGCGATGACAACAGGGCAGTGGTGGGATGCGGTGGCCACGCGTGTCGATAGCCAGGCCGCAGATGAAATTAATTTTGTACTCAATTTCATTACGCCTGATACGGGCGAAACTTTTGTCGTAGAGATGAGTGGTGGGACGCTTTCTAATATCGAAGGCTATCTAGCGCCCAATCCCGATGTCACGATTACAATGAATCGCAGCGATGTCGAAACAATCATCATGGGACAGGCCACTCTGGGATCGCAGTTGCAAGGTGGTATCGGCACTGTAACTGGTAACGCGGGTTTACTTATGCAGCTGAATTCGGTTTTGGTTGAATTTGATCCAAGCTTTGAAGTTATTCCAGGAACGCGTAATCCATAAGCACCTCTTTAAGTCTCTAGCGAATCGATGATCCGCCGGAGCGCCGTGTTTGTGAGGGTAAAGAGAATGAATTTTCGATCTGTATCCAAAGTAGGGGTCTTGGGCGCCTTCGTGCTTGGGTTGATTGCCGTCAGTACCGCAGCGAATGCAGTAAGTGATAAACCAAACTTCGTAGTGGTTATGGCCGACGACCTCGGCTATGGCGACCTCGGTGTCTATGGCGCCAAGCTGATCAAGACGCCGAACCTCGACCGTATGGCATTGAATGGTGCTCGCTTAGATAGCTTCTATTCGAGTGCGAATATCTGCACGGCGGCGCGGGGAGGGTTATTAACCGGTCGGTATCCTATTCGGCTGGGACTTGTGAATGACGTAGCTCGGCCGACAAACGAAATTCATCTCTCGGAGGAGGAAATTACGATCGCTGAAGCGTTGCAGCCGCTAGGCTATCGTACCGGTCTCTTCGGCAAGTGGCACCTTGGCAGCCGCGTCGAATGGTCGCCGCTGCATGCTGGGTTCGATACCTACTTTGGTGTGCTGCACAGCAACGACATGCTGCCTCTCGAACTCTACAGCCAAGAGGCGATGATCGAAGACCCAGTGGTGCAGGAGACGCTGACACAGCGTTACACCGAACAGGCGCTGACGTTTGTCGAAGACAGCGTTGCCAATGAAGATCCATTCTTCCTCTACTTGCCCCACAGCTTTCCACACGTCCCCCTTTACACGACAGCACCTTTTGAAGGGCAGTCCGATGCGGGGCTCTATGGCGATGTCGTCGAGACTATCGACTGGAGCATGGGAGAGATCCTCGCCAAGCTCGAGGAATTAGGTGTGGCGGAGAATACCCTAGTTATTTTCACCTCCGACAACGGTCCTTGGTGGGAAGGTAGCCCCGGACCCTTTCGCGATCGCAAAGGCAGTTCATGGGAAGGCGGACAGCGCGTGCCGTTCATTGCGCAGTGGCCCGGCACAATTCCTCGAGGGTTAGTGTCGAACGAGCCGGCGATGAATATTGACCTTTTGCCAACGCTCGTCGCGCTTGCGGGTGGTGACTTACCAAACGATCGCGAAATAGACGGAAAGAACATTACTTCAATGCTGACAGAGAATGCGGCGTCGCCCCATGACGCACTCTTTTTGTTTGACGCCGATAGGATTGCGGGTGTGCGCAGTGGTCAATGGAAACTCGTGCTTGAGTCTCGCTATCGCACGGCTACTAACAGCTTTGATAATCCCGATTCGTATTATGGCCCCGTCGGGCTTTTGTTTGACGTAGTGAAGGACCCCTCCGAGACGTACAGCTTCGCGCGTGAACAGCCGGAGATCGTCGACTCGCTGCGAGCGCATCTCGAACGCGGCCAGAAAGCCTATAACAGCACCGTGTTGCCCAATATGTGGAATCGCTAAATCATGGTTCAGGTGACTATTGACGATGCGTCGAATACAGCGATGGCGGGCATAGCGCAGGAATTCCACGGAAATACGCCGCCGCGCGACTCTCTGCTCGCAGTACGGAAGCTGAAAAAATCCTATGGGGATATCGAAGTGCTGCATGGCATCGACTTCGCTCTTCGACGCGGTGAAGTTCACGCTATCCTCGGTGAGAACGGTGCAGGGAAGTCAACGTTGGTGAAATGTCTCGCTGGGTTCGAGGCGCGCAACGAGGGCCAACTCTATGTGAATACGAAACAAGAGTTTTCTGGCGCTGATAGTGGAGCCGGGTCGTCGACAATGGCGGACAACGCAGTTTCGGCGCAGTTGATCACAGCAAAAGACTGGACTCATGCCGCAGCAGAGGCAGCGGGGGTTGTGCTCATTCATCAAGAGTTCAACCTCGCCGAGCAGCTTAGTGTGGCGGAGAATATCTTTCTTGGCAGCGAACTTCGCGGCAAGGGACTGGCCAGTTTGTTCCTCGACAAGAAGCAGATGATTGATCTCAGTCGGGACTACCTCGCTACGCTCCACTGCACTATTGATCCCGCGACCTTAGTTTCGAGTCTCTCTGTCGCCGATAAGCAGATGGTTGAGATTGCAAAGACACTCGCCAAAGACGCGCGCGTGCTTATTCTCGATGAACCGACCGCGGTATTAACGCAGAAAGAGAGCGCTGCATTATTCGAATTAATTGACCGTCTCCGCGGACGCGGCGTGGGGATCATCTATATCTCACACAAGCTCGAAGAGATAGAGCGCATCGCCAATCGTATTACCGTCATTCGCGACGGCGACCTCGTGGGTTGCTACTCAGCCGCGACACTGAGTAAGGACGATATGGCGAGGCTAATGGTCGGCCGCGAACTTAGCTCTCTCTACCCGAAGGTGCCAGCCCCACACGAGTCGGCGAGCGTGGCGCTTTCCGTGCACGGTCTGCATGTTGCAGGAGCGAGTGCGCCAGAGAGCTTTGAGCTTCGCCGCGGCGAAATTCTGGCATTCTCTGGGCTAGTGGGCTCGGGACGGACGGCGCTTTTCGAAACTCTTGTAGGCCTGCGTCCCGCTCGATCAGGCTCGGAGTCAAAAATTTTTGTGCAGGGAAACGAGGTGCGCCTTACCCAGTTTGCCGACGCTCGCGCCAACGGCATCGCTTATTTAACGAAAGATAGAAAAGGGAGTGGCCTGCTTCTTAACAAAGGATTGCGGGAGAATTTTTCGCTTTTTGCACTGGCGCAATTCGCGGGTGTTCTCATAGATACGCGAGCCGAACAATCTGCTTTCGACAAGGCCGTTGACACATTCGATATCCGCATGCGTGATACAGGTGTGGTGGCCGGTAATTTGTCAGGAGGCAATCAGCAGAAACTGCTTCTTGCGAAAATGCTCGAAACCGAACCTGACATCGTTATTGTCGACGAGCCCACGCGCGGCATCGACATCGGCACGAAAAGTCAGATCTATCATTTCCTTGCTGAACTAGCCGCGGCCGGAAAGGCCTTGGTTATCCTCTCGTCAGATATGAGCGAGGTGATTGGAATGGCTCATCGGGTGGCGGTGATGCATCAAGGCAATATTGCCGGTGTGCTAAGCGGCAATGAGATTACAGAACACGAGATTATGCGTTACGCGACAGGCCTTAAGGCTGCCGCGGCATAAAAAACAGCATGAGGCCGCAAGTTCGTGGCGATGCTAGAACGGGACAGTAGATGACAAAAGTAGACTTCAAGACTGCGGGGCCTTTTATCGCCCTCATTGCCTTATTCATCCTCGGAATTTTCGTTAACGATGCGTTTCTGAGTGCGGGCAATGTGAGTAACATTCTTGCGCGCAGCTCGTTCATTGGCATTGTCGCAATCGGCGCTACGTTTGTTATCACCACCGGCGGAATTGATTTGTCGGTCGGTTCGATGGCTGCGTTTATTTCTGGCTGCATGATTCTGCTGATGAACGCGCTCATGGCCAAAATAGACTCTTTTGTGACGATTATCTTCTTGGCGATAGTGGCCTCAGCGGCGATCGGTGCGCTTGCAGGAATGATAAATGGCCTGCTGACCACGAAGGCGAAAATCGAAGCGTTTATCGTGACCTTGGGCACGATGGGGATTTACCGCTCGCTCGTTACTTACATGGCTGACGGCGGCACGCTTTCGCTAAACTTCACCCTCGGGGATGTCTATAGCGAAGTCTATTACGGCACTCTGCTCGGCCTGCCCTATCCGGTCTGGGTTTTCTTGGCCGTGGCGATAATCGGGTATGTGCTCCTTAACATGACCGTATTCGGACGCCACTGTTTTGCAGTAGGATCGAATGAAAGTGTCGCACATTACTCGGCCATCAACGTCGACCGCGTCAAAACCGCGACTTATATTTTGCAGGGTCTTTGCGTGTCGATAGCGACGATTATTTATGTACCCCGACTCGGTTCCGCATCGGGACAGACCGGTATCCTGTGGGAGCTCGAAGCAATCGCCGCGGTCATTATCGGCGGTACGATGCTCAAGGGAGGTTATGGGCGCATAGGGGGCACGGTTGTTGGCGCGTTGATACTCACGCTAATTGGCAACATACTGAACCTTACGGATGCAGTGAGCAATTATCTCAATGGCGCGGTGCAAGGTGTAATAGTGATTGTCGCTGTGTACCTACAGCGCGGCGCATGGCGCGCGAAGAACTAAGTCTAATTACAGGTGATAAGCATGATTAACTATGAGATGACAGCGGTACGTGCACGTTCCGCTCGCGGCAGCCTTGGCGTAATGCTTCGTCTTGGCACTTTATGTGCGGGCACCTTCATTAGCGCGGCACGCTTGTTTGCCAAGCGTTCGATGCTCACTCTCGCAGCGTCGAGCCTATTGCTGGCGGCGGTGGCGCCGACTCTTCACGCACAAACAATCGGCGTCTCAATTCCCGCGGCGACGCATGGCTGGGCCGGTGGTCTGAATTTTCATGCCGAACAGACAAAAGCGCGGCTCGAAGGCGCGAACCCGGGCTTAAAGGTTGTTCTCGTGACTGCAAATAGTGCGTCAGAGCAGGCGAACGATTTAGAAGACTTGGTCGCGATTCATCGAATGGATGCGCTTGTTATATTGCCCTTTGAGTCTGCGCCGTTAACGGGCCCGGTGCGCAAAGCGAAGCGCCGCGGCGTATTCGTCACCGTTGTCGATCGCGGCCTTAGCGAGTCTGGTATCCACGATGTTTATGTCGCTGGCAATAACGCGGAAATGGGGCGCGTGTCGGGCGAGTACATCAAAGAGCGCTTAGACGGTAGCGGGAAAATTGTTGTACTGCGCGGGATGCCGACGGTGATCGATGAGCAGCGCTTTGACGGCTTTATGTCGGCGCTCGAAGGAAGCAATGTCGAAGTATTAGACGATCAGTATGCCAATTGGAATCGCGACGACGGCTTCACGGTAATGCAAGATTTTCTCTCGCGGTTTTCCGAAATAGATGCGGTATGGGCGCAGGACGATGACATCGCGATCGGCGTCATTCAGGCGGTTCGGCAGGCTCGGCGACAGGAGGAATTATTTATTGTTGGCGGTGGCGGCATGAAAGACATAGTCAAGCGTGTGATGGACGGTGACGAGTTGACGCCCGTAGACGTTCTCTACCCACCATCGATGATCTCCACGGCAATGGAGCTTACGGCGCTTAAGCTGATCTCCGATACGCCCATCGAAGGCGAATATATCCTCGGCTCGCCGCTCATCACGCGAGAGAATGCCGAAGACTACTATTTTCCAGACTCGCCGTTCTAGTAACCGGCAGAAGAGGACAGAGATGAAGACGATCAAAGGGCCTGCAATTTTTTTAGCACAGTTTGTAGGTGAGCACGCACCGTTTAATTCGCTAGACAGCATAGCCGCTTGGGCAGCCGATCTGGGTTACAAAGGCATTCAAGTACCCAGCGGCGAGCCTAGCCTGATAGATCTCGCATTGGCGGCCGAAAGTCAGTCCTACTGCGATGACCTGCGCGACACCCTGGCGAACCACGGCATTGAGATAACCGAGCTGTCGACTCACTTACAAGGTCAACTCGTCGCTGTGCATCCGGCCTATGACGAGATGTTCGACGGCTTCGCCCCTGCGAATGTGCGCGGCCGGCCCGATGCGCGCCAAGACTGGGCGGTGAATCAACTCATGCTTGCAGCGAAGGCCTCGCGCAGACTCGGGCTTACCGCCCACGCGAGTTTCTCGGGCGCACTCGCATGGCCTTACTTTTACCCATGGCCCCAACGCCCCGCCGGATTGGTCGAGACGGCGTTTGATGAACTCGCGGCGCGCTGGCTTCCGATCCTCGACGCTTTCGACGACGCGGGTGTCGACATCGGATTCGAGCTGCATCCTGGCGAAGACCTACACGATGGTGTGACCTTCGATATGTTTCTCGAGAGAGTTAACAACCATCCCCGTGCCAATATTCTGTTCGACCCGAGCCACATGGTCTTGCAGCAACTCGATTACCTAAGTTTTATGGATGTTTATAAAGAGCGCATAAAGCTTGTGCATATCAAAGACGCCGAGTTCAATCCAACGGCTAGACAGGGCGTCTATGGTGGCTATCAGCCTTGGGTCGATAGGGCGGGCCGTTTCCGCTCGCTAGGCGATGGCCAAGTCGATTTTCGCTCGATGTTTTCTAAACTCGCCGCAAACGACTTCGAGGGATGGGCGGTGCTTGAGTGGGAGTGCTGCCTTAAACATCCCGAAGACGGCGCGCGCGAAGGCGCCGCGTTCATTAAGGATCATATCATTCGCGTTACCGATCGTGCCTTCGACGATTTCGCTGATGCGGGTACCAATGACGCAGCCAATGCGCGCATTCTGGGTTTAGATTAATGGTTGCACGAATTCGCTTAGGTATGGTGGGAGGCGGACAGGGCGCGTTCATTGGCGAGGTGCACCGCTTTGCTGCTCGCCTCGATGACCGTTTCGAGTTTTGTGCGGGCGCTCTCAGTGCGGATCCTGAGCGGGCACGTGAGTCAGCTCGGGAACTCGGCATTGCCGCCGATCGCACCTACGTGTCTTTCGAGGAAATGGCGCGAGTAGAATCACAGCGCGAAGACGGCGTGCAGGCGGTAGCAATCGTAACGCCGAATCATCTGCATTTTGAACCCGCCAAGGCAATGCTCGCGGCCGGTATTCATGTCATTTGCGATAAGCCGCTCACTAATGACTATGCCCAAGCACAAGAACTTGCCGAAATCGTAAGCAAAAGTAAGGCACAGTTCGCCGTGACCTATAACTACAGCGGTTATCCACTTGTCCGCGAGGCGCGCCACCTAGTTGCTTCCGGCGCGCTCGGTGCGATTCGATTAGTACAGGTCGAATACCCACAGGACTGGCTCGCAACGAATATCGAGGCCAGTGGCCAGAAGCAAGCGGCGTGGCGAACAGATCCTACTCGCGCAGGCGAAGGCGGTAGCATCGGCGACATAGGCACTCACGCTTTCCACCTCGCGGGATTTGTTTGCGGCATGCAGCCGACAAGGCTGCTTGCCGATCTCACTTCTTTCGTACCCGGCCGCGTCCTCGACGACAACGCCCACATTCTTCTGCGATACGCTAGCGGCGCTCGAGGCATGCTTTGGGCCAGTCAGGTAGCTGCGGGACAGGAAAATGCGCTCCGGCTGCGGGTGTACGGTGAAACGGGGAGTCTGGAATGGTTCCAAGAAAACCCCAATCAACTTTTTCATCGTCCCTTAGGCGAGCCGATGCGCACGCTCACCCGCGGCGGATCTGGTCTTTCGGCAAGCGTTGCTACACGAATCCCTGCGGGTCACCCGGAAGGATTTATCGAAGGCTTCGCCACGCTCTATAGCGACTTTGCCGACCTGATCGCATCCAGTGATGCAATTCGCGATTGCAATGAAGACGATCCTTCGCGGCTCCTCCCCACTGTCGCCGACGGTGTAAAGGGTGTACGTTTTGTTGCAGCGGCGGTAGAGTCGATGGCAAATGGCTCCAGTTGGGTGACGCTTTAGTAATTCAGAATCTAAAAAAAGGACTAGGCACAATGGCGAATATCAGCCGACGAAAATTTCTAAATCGCAGCGGGCTATTAACCGCCGGCATCGCAAGCAGTGCGCTGCTTCAGTCATTCGCTGTCGCGCAATCGCGCCGAGTAGAAAATGTTGGACTTCAGCTGTACACACTGCGCAAAGAACTTGCCGATGATTTCGATGGCACGCTCGCACGCGTAGCCGAGCTTGGGTATAAAGAGATGGAGTTTGCTGGCTACTTCGGCCGCAGCGCTGCTCAGATTAAGGCGGCGCTCGACGCGAACGGATTAGTGTCACCGGCGGCGCATATTCAATGGGCCGCAGTCCGCGATAATCTACAAAGTGAAATTGAGCGCGCAGTAGGGATAGGCCAAGATTATATTGTCATTCCGTATTTGCAAGAAAACGAGAGAACACTCGATCACTACAAGCGGCTTGTCGATACGCTCAACGCTGCGGGTGAGGCTTGTCGCGAGGCGGGTCTTAAAATCGCTTACCACAACCATGATTTTGAATTTGCCACCGTCGATGGCGTCGTTCCCTATGACATGCTGCTTGCCCAGACTGATCCGGCACTTGTCGATATAGAACTCGATCTGTTCTGGATAGCCTATGCTGGGGTCGATCCCCTCCGCTATGTTAAAGAACATGCGGGCCGCTTCAGTATGCTGCATGTAAAAGACCTTTCCGTTGATCGAAAGATGGTGGCAGTGGGCGAGGGCGCGATCGACTTCGAATCCATTTTCGCGCTTACCGATACCGGTGGTTTTAAACATTATTTTGTCGAACACGACAATCCTGTCGACGCGTTCGAGTCTGTGTCCACGAGCATCGAATCGGTACGCCGAATGAGATTTTAATCTGCAAGCACAGCGGCGCAGCACCAAGCGGTAAGAAAACGAGGAGAGAAAAATGAAAACCAGAAGAGAGTTTATCCAAGGCTTAATCTTATCGGTTGGCGGTGCGGCGACGCTCAGCGCCTGCGGAGATAATTCCCCTGCGGTCACAGCGACCGCACCGAACAACCCAGGGCGATTTTATACAAGTGAGGAAATGGCGCTCGTTAGCCGCGTCTCAGATCTCATCATCCCTCGGACAGAAACACCCGGCGCGCTCGACGTCAATGTTGCCGGCTACCTCGATGGCCTCATGAGCGATTGGGCAAGCGCAGAGACTCAGAGCGCGCACCGCGCAGCTCTCGCTCGACTGCGCGCAGATCTCGATTCTGCCGTTGGTGTTCCTTTCGAGCGTGCGGCGCAAGACGCAGCCGAGAACGCATTAACAGAACTCGACGCACGCGCGTTCGAGATCGATCAGAGCATGGACGGCTATCGCCGTTTCAAAGGCTGGATAACACAGGCATATTTCGCAACCGAAGGAGGCGCTGTCCAAGAACTAAAATGGGTCGCCTTACCCGGCCGTTGGGATCCGAGCGTCGACATAACGCCTGCGTAACTCTGCGCGCCAAATGCGTTGCGCAAAAAATGACAAAGCGCCTTAAGGCGGCTCAAAAAGAATTGAAAAGAGGATAACCACAGTGGCAGATTTCGATGCGATAGTAGTAGGGTCGGGAATGAGTGGCGGCATGTCGGCCAAAGAGCTTACCGAGCGTGGACTCAAAGTGCTGGTTTTAGAGCGAGGCCCTGAAATAATTCCGGAGCGCGACTATACTGACAATTTAACCCCTTGGGAGAAACCCAATCTCGACAGCGTTGCGCAGGACGAGATAGCGGAACATTATCCGCGTCAATACGGTGGCGTCGCTTACGCGATCAAAGAATCGACAAAACACTTTTGGGTAAAAGATTCCGAACACCCCTACGAAGAGGCCGAGGGCACGACTTACGACTGGCTGCGTGGCTATCATACAGCGGGCCGATCGATCATGTGGTCGCGCCAAACTTACCGCTTGAGTGATCTCGATTTCGGTGCAAACGCGCGCGAGGGCCATGCTATCGACTGGCCAATCCGTTATGCCGACATTGAGCCTTGGTATAACAAGGTCGAGACCTTTGTTGGTATTTCTGGCAGCGCCGAAGGGCTGCCACATCTTCCCGATAGTGTTTTCCAGCCGGCGTTTGAACTCACCGATGCCGAGAAAGCCTTAAAGGCAAGCGTTGAGTCGAGTTTCCCCGAGCGCAATGTCATTCCTGCGCGTATCGCACATCTTACAGAGGCGACAGAGGAGCAGAAATCGCTTGGGCGCAGCAACTGCCAAGTACGTAATCACTGCCACCAAGGCTGCAGCTTCAAGGCGTATTTCTCGTCGCTTAACGCGACACTACCCGCTGCCGAACGCACTGGCAACTTAACCATGGTTCACAACGCGATAGTTGAGTCGATCGAATACGACGCGGCGAGTAATCGTGTCTCTGGTGTGCGAGTAATCGATGCAGAGACAAACGAGAAACGCACCTATACAGCAAAAGTTATTTTCCTAAATGCGTCCACAATCGCATCGGCAATGATTTTGCTGCAATCAAAGTCAGAAACGTTCCCTAATGGACTGGCGAATCATTCCGACCAAGTAGGCCGCAATTTAATGGACCACGTGAGCGGCGCAAATGCGACCGGTTACCTTAGCGGATTCGATAACAAGACAACGTTTGGCAGACGACCAAGCGGCGGTATTTATATTCCGCGTTACGCCAATCTCAATGGGCAAGACAAGCCCTATCGCCGCGGATTTGGTTTCCAAGGAGGCGCAACCTCAGTGGGTAATGCCGGCGGGCAAATCCCTGGCATCGGTCGGGCGTTTAAGGAAGCGCACAGATTACCGAGCGCATGGCGTATTGGTATCGGCGCCTTTGGCGAGCAGCTCTCGAATCCAGATAATCGCGTTACCCTTCATCCCAGCAAACGCGATAAATGGGGCAACCCTCTCGCGTTATTCAACGTTAAGTATGGCGAAAACGAATATAAAATGTTGGAAGAGGCGAGCAAAGACGCTGTCGCGATGCTCGAGGCAGCGGGTTGTACAAACATCACCGCGACACCGGTCAATCTCACCAAGCCTGGTAACCGCATTCACGAAATGGGTAGCGCGCGCATGGGGCACGACCCCGAGACCTCCGTGCTTAACGGCTGGTGTCAGGCACACGATGTGCCAAACCTGTTCATCACCGACGGCTCGTTTATGACGTCGGCCGCCTGTCAGAATCCGTCGCTTACGTATATGGCGTTCAGCGCGCGCGCCGCGAACTACGCAGCTGACCTGATTGAGCAGGGGGTCATCTAGCAGATTCTATGTTGAGTAGCTCAATCAGATTGCGAGTGAAAAATTTGATTAATCGAGAAAGGGATACGCCGCTATGCGCAGTAATAGGGTTTTACAAGACTGATGCGCGGCGTCAAAAAACAGGATCTCCCTCAGAAAATTTGCCCTGTCTGCAAACTGCCTTTTGCGTGGCGGAAAAAATGGGAGAAGAATTGGGACGAGGTTAAATACTGTTCGGAGCGGTGCCGACGATCGGTTAAGGCCTGCCAAGCCTCAGCTTCCCCCGAACCGCGCTAAACGCTTCAAACTGACTCAGATAGACCTCGCCGCTGAGATGCGCGAAGAAATCGGTGCGATTGAGCATGTCCATCACGGGCCCCTTCACCTCCGACAGGTTCAGCGTGATTCCCTGCTGTTTCAAGCGCAGATTGATCGCCTCTAGTGTCTCCAACGCCGTGTAGTCAATCTCATTAATCGCCGTGCACATGAGTATAACGTGTGCGATTTCGCCGTTATCAAATGCGGCAGAATAGATGCGTTCCTCGAGATAAGAGGCGTTGGCGAAGAAGAGGCTTTCGTCGACTCGAAGAGTAAGAATCTGTGGATAACTCTCGACCTGATAACGGCGCACGTTGCGGAAATGCTCGGTGCCCTCGATAAGCCCCACTTCGGCGATATGCGGCTTGGAGGTGCGATAGAGATGTAAACCAATCGATACTAAGATGCCGCAGGACACACCGGCTTCGACGCCGAACCCCAAGGTAATAAAGATTGTGACCAACACGGCTGCCGTATCACCCTTGGAGACGCGCCAGGTCTTTTTGATGACCGAAAAATCAGCGAGGGCAATGACGGCAACGATAATCGTGGCGGCGAGAGTCGCCTTAGGCAGACTGTAAAGTAATGGCGTGAGGAAGAGAGAGACTACGCCGATGAATGCAGCGGTCATGAGGCTCGCCGCCTGAGTTACGGCGCCTGCGTCGAAGTTTACAACCGAGCGCGAAAAGCCGCCGGTCACCGGGAGCCCGCCCGATATAGCCGAAGCGACGTTTGCCGCGCCGAGGCCAATGAGTTCTTGATCCGCATCGATACGCTCTTGCCGCTTGCCACCGAGGGTGCGGCCGACCGACACCGATTCTACGTAGCCGATAATCGAAATAAGCAGCGCTGGTAACCAGAGCGCCTCAACGAGCGCGATTGAAAAGTCTGGCAAAGCAAGGTTTGGCAGACCGTTAGGAATAGCACCGACTACCGCAACGCCATCAGCTTCAAGGTCTAGGGATGAAACCGCAACTATCGTCGCGACGACCGCAAACACAGGCGCGACCTTGGTGAGCAGTTGAGCGCGGAAACGACTGACGCCGAGCTTTGTAAAAAGCGATACGCCGCGACTTTTTACAAGCAACAGAAAAACAACAACGCTCGCGCCTATCCAAAGCGTCGAAAAGTTTAGCTGTGGGATATGTGTCCAGATTGAGTGGAGAAGTTCACCGATCGTATCTCCGCCTGCCTGAATGCCGAAAATATGACGCAGCTGACTGAGCGCGATAATGATGGCCGACGCAGTAATAAACGCCGACACGACGGTGTGCGAAAGAAAATTGGCAAGAAAGCCGAGTCTCAATAAGCCAAATGCGGCGAGCATGAAGCCGGACAGCGCAGCGAGGGTAACCGCAGCAGCAGTTGCGCTCACACCGGTACTCGCCGAAACCTCACCGACGGCGGCGGCAGTCATGAGGGAGGCGATGGCTACCGGCCCCACCGATAGTGTGCTGCTGCTACCAAAAAGCGCGTACACCCCGAGCGGAAGAATGCTGGCATAAAGGCCGACCTCCGCAGGCAGTCCGGCCAGTAGTGCATAGGCTAAGGACTGCGGGATCAACATAATTGTCACGATGACCGCGGCGATCAAATCGCTGCTAAAAGTCTGACCATCGTAACTGCGCATCCAGCGCAGTGCCGGCAGTAGTTTCTCGCTCCTTCGCATTCGACTCTTTCCTTAGCGTACACCATTCAACTTCGCAGCAGTGCAGAGCGCACCGGCAGCGCGCAAAAGACTAGCCTCTGAGTGACATGAGCTTCTTTGGCGCTGCAAGCCATTCACGCCCCTTCAACATAGCATGCCAATAGATCGCAGGGAGCATGTCCTTTTTAAGAACCCACGCGGCCCAAGTAGGGCGAGTTCCATTGAGCAAGAATGACGGGAATGAAGGAAGAAGCTTGCCTCCGTAGCCGAACTCAGCCAGCACGATCTTACCGCGCTCTACCGTGAGCGGGCATGAACCGTAGCCATCGTATCCTGCTTGCAGATCTTGGCCGTTGATCGAGCTGACGATGTTAGCAGCGACGACTGGCACCTGCTTACGCACGGCCGCCATGGTTTTGGCATTGGGGGTGTTCATCACGTCACCTAATCCCCAAACGTTGGCGAATTTTTTATGCTGCAGACTAAACTGATCGACGTCTAGCCAGCCACCCGCATCGGCGAGCACGCTCTTAGCGACAAAATCCGGTGCTTTCTGTGGCGGACAAACATGAATCATATCGAATTCTTCGCAAATTACGTCGTTCTCTTTGCCTTCCTCAGAGGATTTAAAATAGGCGCGCTTATTCTCGCCGTCGACTTCGACAAGAGTATGATTGAAGTGAGTCTTAGCGCGGTATTTCTCAATATATTTCTGCAGCGCTGGCACGTAGGCGGCGACACCAAAAAGAACGCCGCCCGCATTATAGAAGTCGATGCTGATATCTTTGAGCGCACCGGTGCGATGCCAATGGTCGCCGGAGAGGTATAACGCTTTCTGAGGCGCGCCTGCGCATTTGATCGGCATCGGTGGCTGGGTAAAAATGGCGCGACCTTTCTTTAGCCCTTTCACAAGTTCCCAGGTGTAGGCTGAATACTCATAGGAATAGTTGGACGTAACGCCATTCTTCCCGAGACTCTCTTTAAGTCCTTTGATGCCATCCCAGTTAAGCACGAGCCCGGGGGCGACGATGAGGTGCTGATAATGAAGAGATTGCTCGTTGTCTAACTGAACCGTATTCTCGGTGGGCGTAAAGCCGACGGCAGCTTGTTTTATCCATGAGACATTGCTGGGGATCAGGTCTCGCATGTTGCGCTTTGTTTGCGTGTTGTTAAACACGCCTCCGCCGACCATCGTCCAGCCTGGCTGATAGTAATGCGACTCGGCTGGATCTACCAAGGCGATGCGTAAATCTCTTTTTCGTTTGAGTAGGCTCGCTGCCGCAGCGACTCCGCCCGATCCCGCGCCAACTATGACCACGTCGAACGAAGGCCTTGCTGCGCCTTCACTCTGCGTAGAAGCACCGGTGATTTCTTTCTCTGCGACATAGGGTTTTACCGCGTCGCTCACATCGAATCCAACTTCCTTGGCCTTTGCGAGCACTTCCTGTGCGCCGGCGCCGCGACTAACCGCTGCGGCTGACCACAGGCAGGTTGATCGATTACCCGTGCGGCAATAGGCGTGTATTTTCTCGTCCTTTGCTTGGGCCTGTTCCAGTAGTTCAGCGAAGGTTTGAACCTGCGCATCGGTTTGTTCGCCTGACTTAAATGGAAGATTAACGACTGTAATACCTAGCGCCTCGGCGGCGGCCGAAATCGCCTCAAATGCCACTTGGTCTTGCGACTCGCCATCGGGGCGATTGCAAACGAGTGTGGTTACGCCATTCGCTTTCAGTTCTGCAAGTTCCTCTATCTCGACTTGGGCCGAGACTGTAAGTGTGTCGTTCAGCGTCATGATGCGCATTGTTCTTCTCCTAGATTTTTGCGGCTCAATGTTAGCCAGTAATTATTCTTAGTTTCTTTAACGTTTCACTACCATTTTTTGAATGCCAGTGGCTAATACCTCATAGCGAGTAGTGGTTATTTAAAAGCATTTATGGGCACTTTGAGATACACGAGGCCGTTGTCTTCGGCCGCTGGAAATTCCCCCGCGCGGACGTTTACCTGCAGCGACGGTAGAATCAGTTGCGGCATGCCAAGTGTTTTATCTCGCGCGGTGCGCATCTTCACGAACTCATCTTCGCTTATCGAGTCGTTCACATGAATATTGCGCGCACGCTCTTCGGCGATCGTGGTCTCATACTCGAGCTCGCGATCGTTTGGGCCGTAGTCATGACACATAAACACGCGAGTCTCGCCGGGGAGCTCAAGCAATTTGTGAATCGAGCGGTAAAGCGTCGCAGCATCGCCCCCAGGGAAGTCGGCGCGTGCGGTACCGGCGTCAGGCATAAATAGCGTATCGCCGACAAATAGGGCATCACCGATCAGATGTGACATACACGCGGGTGTGTGTCCGGGAGTGTGCATTACATGTGCTTCGAGGTTTCCGATCTTGTAAGTTTCCCCGTCGGTGAAAAGGTGATCGAACTGCGAGCCATCGTGAGCAAGCTCTTTATCGATGTTATAGATACCGCTGAAAACTTTTTGCACCGTCTTTATTTGTTCACCAATAGCGAGTTTACCGCCGATTTCACCGCGAATGTAGTGGCCTGCCGAAATATGGTCGGCATGCGCATGCGTCTCTACGATCCACTCGATCTTGAGATCGTGATCGCGGATAAATTTGATTATCGCATCTGCGCCCTCGTGGCTTATGCCTCCCGAGGCGTAGTCCAAGTCGAGTACGCTGTCGATTACCGCACACGCAGCTGAACTCGGATCTTTGACGACATAGGAGAACGTGTTGCTCTCGGCATCAAAGAATGGCGTGACGACTGGAATCAAAGTGTTGTTATAGATCGCTGCGTTCATGTTGATCTCCTTGGTCATGTTCCCCGTCCAATGCGAAAGTCATTGGCTTTAAAAATCTAAGGCGTTTATTCGTAGCTAAGTGGCTGTGATTTTCCGTAGAAAATTTTATAAATAAATGCTGTGTAGAACAGAGTCATGGGGACTGCAATTACCGTTCCTGTAAGCGCAAACTTCAAAGATGCGGTTGAGGCTGCGCTCTCCCAAATATCAAGCTTGCCGATGACGATATCCGGAAAGATGCTATACGCTAGTCCTAGCGCCATCATCAGACACATCACGACCATGCACACGAATACAATCCAGCCATAACCCGCTCTTAAAATTTCTTCCTTGGATAAAACCCACAGCGCGGTAATGTAGGCGACGCCCGTCATCAGCGGGATAGGGAGTAAGCCGATTGCTGCGGGCAGTGTGAACCATTTTGCCGCAATTGTGCTGCTCGCAATGGGGGTCGCTATAGAGATGAGGAAAAGCCCGACGCCCATCGGCAAAATGGCCGTGCGCGCCCATTTGGCCGCTTTCGTGTAGATCTCACCCGTGCTCTTTATGAATAACCATCCGCACCCGAGCACAACATAGAAGGCAGGGAGCGAGAGGGCGATCGCGATCGAAAAAGCGATGCTCGTCAGACCGCTTTCGAGTCCCATAACATAGGTGCCGAGCATCCAGCCCTGAGCCATTGCCGCGAGAAGAGAGCCAACGAAGAATAATTTATTCCAGAGGCTTTTATATTCTGCGGTAACTTTAACGCGGAAATCGAATGCGACGCCGCGTAAAATCAAGCCAAAGAGCATAAGCGTAACAGGTATATAAAGGTGGGTAAGAATCATGCCGTGTGCGCTCGGAAAGGCAATGAGCAGAATTCCAATGCCAAGCACGATCCATGTTTCGTTCGCATCCCAGAAAGGTCCGATGGTCTCGATCATGCGGTCTTTCTCATCATCGCTTGCTAGCGGAAGTAAGATTCCAATGCCAAGATCGTAGCCATCCAGAATAATGTAGAGCAGCAGCGATAGGCCCATCAGGCTGACAAAAATGAGTGGTAGCCAATAGTCCATCATACAGCTCCGAGGGTCGCGGTAGGTTGAGTCGTGTTTGCCTTTGGCGCTGCGAAGTCGATGCTCTCTTTTAGTGAGCGCGCCGGCTTAGAAGACATGTGCATAAGCGTAAGGATGTAGAAAAGAAGTAAGAATGCATATAGCAGCAGGTATCCGATTAAGGTGCTGAGCACCATGCCGCCGGCGTGGTCGGCGACAACTTCACTCGCGCGGATATACCCTTGCACAACCCAAGGCTGACGACCTATCTCGGTGACATACCAGCCAGCTAGGCTTGCGACCCAGCCTGCGAAGGTCATCCAACTAAGTGAGCGAAGCAACCACGGGCCGACCCTGTCCCGAAAGAGGGCGTAGCTTCCCCACCAGGCGACTGCGAGCATCAGAAAGCCCATGCCGACCATCACGCGGAAGCTCCAAAAAAGAGGCGCAACAGGTGGGTGCGCATCTTCGAATTCATTCAATCCCTTAAGCTCGCCGTCGACATGATGAGTCAGGATTATGCTTGCGAGTTTAGGGACTTCGACTGCGTAATGCGTTGTGCGCGCCTCTTCATCCGGAAAACCGAACAGGGTCAAAGGAGCGCCTTTCTCTGTTTCCCAAATGCCTTCAACCGCTGCGATTTTCGCTGGCTGGTTCTCGAGCGCCACAAGCCCGTGCAGGTCGCCGACAAAGATCTGAATAGGTGCGACTATCGCGGCGAGTACGACGCCGGTGCGAAGCACTTTCCACGTGGCAGGACCGTCGACATTCTTGCGGGCGCGCCATGCACTGATGCCGGCGACGAAGAAGGCCGAGGTAAGAAGCGAAGCGGTCACCGTGTGAATAAATCGGTACTTGAACGAAGGATTAAATATTATTTCCATCCAGTCTTCGACCATAAACACACCATTCTCGATAGTGAAACCTGCAGGCGTATGCATCCATGAGTTGAGGCTGAGAATCCAGAACGCTGAGGTTGTGGTGCCAATCGCAACGAGAAACGATGAAATCAGGTGTACCCGATTAGAGACGAGATTTTTGCCGTAGAGCATGATGCCAAGGAAAGAGGCTTCTAGGAAAAAGGCGGTGAGTACCTCATAGCCTAATAAAGGGCCGGCGATGTTTCCGACGCGCTCCATAAAGCCTGGCCAGTTGGTGCCAAACTGAAAGCTCATGGTAATCCCAGACACAACGCCTAGCGCGAAGGTGAGTGCGAAAACTTTCACCCAAAAAAAGTAAGCGTATTCCCAGTCTTTGTTACCAGTGAGGGTGAAGCGCAGACGAAAGAAGACGAGTAACCAGCATAGCCCGATAGAGATGCTCGGGAACAAGATATGGAAACTAATATTCGCGGCGAACTGAATGCGCGAAAGGATAAAGGGGTCGAGTTCCATGCTTCCTGCCTCTCTAAGGGTTGCGGTTCTATGCTCTAGGAGTTTAACTACAGTATGTAGGTCCAGATCGCCCAGCAGACGAGTGCAGTGGCAGGTGCAACGAACATCATGAAGACCATATTTTTAATGTGAATCATCGTATTGTTACCTTTCTAGCGTGAACCGCGATGTCGGGGATAGGCGCCGCCGGTCACCAATCAATAAAATATTTCTTGCGCTATAGTTAGTGCAGTACTCGTGCCAACTTCTTGTTGTGCTTCTAACCCATTGTTTTATATATAGTAAAAGTATAAACACATGAGTTTCATCTGTGCTGCAACAAGCGTGGTAACAATATTATGGGAGTAGCTGCCATAAATGTCCTATAATCTAACCGGTTTTGTCATTACTGCCATATTTGTCAGTAAATAGGTTTGTCTATGCAGTTAATCGCCAGTAATAAAGCGCGTGATCTCGGCGCCATGCTCGAGGGCTACGAATGCCCTGCCATTCTCGTCTCTGCCGACTACGAAATACTTGCGACCAATCAACATTATCGTGACGCGTTCGGCGAAATCGAGTTCACTAAGACGCCACGCTGCTACGAGGTGTCGCACGGTTATTCCAAGCCCTGCGATCAGTCTGGCGAGGATTGCCCCCTTGGCGCTGCGGTTGCGTCGGGGCATAAGGAGCGTGTGCTGCATATCCATCAGACGCCTCGAGGCCGTGAGCATGTCGATGTCGAGATGCTGCCGATTCACGACGCGGAGGGTGATCTTGCCTATTTTGTTGAACTTTTGCGTCCCGTTCCGCTTGCTAGCGGCGAGGTGTCGACTCAGGAACTAGTCGGATCGAGCCCGCCTTTCGAGAAGATGTTGGCAAAGATCGCACGGGTCGGGGCGACCGACGCATCCGTTTTGCTGCTGGGCGAATCGGGCACGGGTAAGGAGCTCGCCGCGCGGGCGATTCATATGGCGAGCAAGCGCAGCGCGAAACCGATGGTCACCCTCGAGTGCGCCGGGCTCTCGGATTCGCTGTTCGAAAGCGAGCTTTTTGGCCACGTGAAGGGTGCGTTTACCGGGGCCCAAAACAACAAGAAGGGCTTAGTCGAGCTTGCACACGGAGGCACTCTGTTTCTGGATGAGCTCGGGGATATTCCGCTTGGCATGCAGGTTAAGCTGCTGCGATTACTCGAGACTGGAACTTTCCGCCCGGTTGGTAGCGGCGAAGTTAAAACCTCTAACTTCCGATTGATCTGTGCGACGCACAAAAATCTCTTGGCGATGGTCAACGCGGGTGAGTTCAGGAACGATTTATTTTATCGAATCAACGTATTCCCTATCGCCATACCGTCGCTCGCCGAACGCCTGAGCGACCTCCCCGTCTTGAGCAAGGCAATACTCTCGCGCTTTGCAGGAGGCGATAAATACCACCTTACCAACTCGGCGATTCGGACGCTTGCCGCCTACCGATTTCGCGGTAATATTCGTGAATTGAGAAACTTGCTCTATCGCGCGATTGTGCTCGCTGATACTAATGTTATCGATAGCCGCGTCATCGACATGTGCTTCGAAGAGGATAATCTCATCAAAGCGTCCAAAGGTGATCAGCTAATCGACAGTGATACCACACAAGGCGAACCGGCGGGGGTGCCCACGACGGGGTTGCTCGACGCGCTCATTCCAAATAAGAAAGCAGCGCAGTGGCCGTCGCTAAAAGACCTCGAGCGACGCTACATTGAGGCGATGCTTGCCGCGCAGGACGGCGACAAGGTAGCGGTTGCGGCTGCGTTAGGCATCAGCGAGCGCTCTCTGTATCGGAAACTCAGCGGCAAAAAATAAGTAGGTGGAGTTATATCTTACAATTACTAGATTAACAGTAAGTGCTTACTAACTCCTAAGACCGGAAGTAAGGAAAAAGAAGAAGACGATTAAATTCATAAGCTACGGAGAGAGCGATGAAGACAGTAAAAATAGAACAACAGTTTAAACAGTCGGCAGACGAGGTGTGGGCGATATTCTCCGATGTAACGCGCTGTGACTGGGTGCCTGCAGTCGAGAAAATCACCTTGGTGGGCGACGTGCGCAGCTTCGATATGGCAGGGCTGGGTGAGGTGCAGGAACGCATCGTCCTGCTCGATGACGAGCAAAGGAAGCTGCAGTATTCGGTGATCAAAGCCCGCTCGGTGCTAGAGCACCATCTCGCCACAATACACATCACTGCGGCAGGGGAGGGATGCCACTTTAATTGGGAGACCGAGATAGCGCCAGACGAATACGCACCGGCAATCGAGCAGGGCATGCAGTCGGCGTTTGCGCAGTTGCAAAAAATCCTCGCCTAGGTGTGTGCTATTTTGGTGCTTTGACGCACGCGAGGTGAGCGTGATGGTGCGCGCTGATCAGAGTGCCGCATATAAAAAAGGTGAGAACAGAACGGCGCTTTAAGCGAAGGCGAGCCCAAACCAGCTGAAATTAACGTATCTAAGTGGAAAAATAGAGTAATAGAAATATTTTTGTCTAGATAGTGAACTTGGTACGGCTGTTGCATCGTTATGAGCACATACTCGAAAACGCATTCCGATGTGTGAGGAGATTCTCTCCCTCTCTCGCCACACCGAAATGCACCAACCTAGTTTTCAGTATTTTTGAACCCGCCAGCGTCTCGCTCGGCGGGTTTTTTTAACTAAGCTTTTCGCTACTGCACTTCCTGTCCCAAAGTCTTATCTCGCGCCGTTTGCCTCCGCCATCACCAAAGCCCGCTCGTTACGCGAAGATTTGAGTTGCAGGATTAGAGAACAGCGCGATAATCACTGCTTCAAACACTCGAGTTACACCCATGGTCAGACAGGTAGCAAAGTCCTTCACCGGGTCTCACTTTGATGATGAGGCGTTATTCGCAAAAATCGCCAAGGAGATCACTGAGCAGGGTTTCAGCATCAATCCTGCCGCCATGCCGATGCCGCTGATTACGGCACTGCACGATCACGTCGTGTCGATTAATGACGATAAGTTCTCCGCAGCCGGTATTGGTCGAGGCAACCGCTTTACCCGCAGCAAATTCGTTCGCACAGACGAAATCTGCTGGATCGAGGGCGATTCACAGGCAGGACGCGACTGGTTAGCGTGGGCGCAAGCGCTACAAACCTATCTCAACAGACATCTGTTGCTGGGTTTGTTCTCCTTCGAAAGTCATTTCTCCCTCTATAGCCCGGGAGATTATTACAAACGCCACAAAGATGCCTTCAGAGGCGAGGCAAATCGGGTTCTCTCGCTTGTGCTCTACCTTAACCCCGGTTGGGCCGCGCATGATGGCGGTGAGCTTGTGCTTTACCCATCGGACGCGGAAAGCGAGTCGCAAAATTCGCCTGCTCTGCTCGCAGCGGGCCTGCCCACTGAGACCAAAGTCACTCCGCTCATGGGGACCTTGGTGCTTTTTCTTAGTGAAGACTTCCCTCACGAAGTCCTACCCACCACGCGCGACCGCTATGCCATTGCCGGGTGGTATCGAGTAAACACCTCGGTTAGCGACAGAGTCGACCCGCCGCGGTAGAAGCTAACTCGGCACCGGAATCTTCAGGGTTTCTTTAACCTGCTCCATCACCACGTAGCTCGTCGACTCCTGAACGCCGGGCAGGGTGAGCAGAGTATCGCCGAGCAACTCGCGATACGCCCCCATATTGGCGACCCGAGCCTTGATTAGGTAGTCGAAATTGCCCGACACAAGATGGCATTCTTGCACCGACTCGAGTGCCAGCGCAGCCTCGGTAAACTCGGCGAAGATGTCTGGAGACTTGCGTGAGAGGCGAATCTGCACAAACACCACAAGGCCGGCCTCTAGCTGCGCCGGATTGAGAATCGCACAGTAACCACGGATCACGCCGTCGCGCTCCATTCGCTTTACTCGCTCCATGCATGGGGTAGTGGTAAGACCTACCCTGCGGGCAAGCTCGGCATAGCTAATGCGGCCGTTAGTCTGCAGCTCTCTGAGTATTTTTCGATCGATTCTAGATAGAGATTTGGGCTGCTTCATTCAATTCTGCCAGATGATTTCACTATATGATGGTCATAAAATCAGACTTTATCTCATTTCTAAGTGCAAATGTAAGGGTATTTGCCAATTGTATTTTTAGCCCCTTGGCTATACTTCTTATCGTACTGACTGCGTGCATCTTGCGCGTGGGTACCCAAGATGAGTCATGAGGAGAGCGGCAATGCTGATAGGTGTCCCTAAGGAAATAAAGAACCATGAGTATCGCATCGGTCTAACCCCTGCGGGCGTTCGTGAGCTTGTTCGCGCGGGGCATCACGTGCTCGTCGAGACACAGGGAGGCACCGCTATCGGCCTTACCGATGAGCAATATGCCGACGCGGGCGCTGAGGTTGTTGCAACTGCCGCCGAGATATTCGATCGCGCCGAATTGGTCGTAAAGGTAAAAGAGCCGCAGCCGAGCGAGTGTAAACAGCTTCGAGCAAACCAGACGCTGTTCACTTACTTACACCTTGCGCCAGACCCCGAGCAGACCAAATTACTCCTGGCCTCGGGTGCAACCTGTATCGCTTACGAAACGGTAACCGGCCAAAATAATTCGCTGCCCCTACTTGCGCCAATGAGCGAGGTAGCCGGCAGAATGTCTATTCAGGAAGCGGCGCTTTGCCTCGAGAAATCGAAAGGCGGCAGCGGTGTACTCCTCGGAGGCGTACCAGGTGTCGAGGCAGGTAAGGTTGTCGTACTCGGCGGTGGCGTGGTTGGTCTGAATGCCGCCCGCATGGCACTCGGCCTCGGCGCCGACGTCACGATATTGGATCGGTCGTTGCCACGGCTGCGCCAAGTAGATGAGCTGTTCGACGGGCGGATTAAAACGCTCTATTCGACGACCGATGCGATCGAGACCCAGCTTAGAACGGCCGATGCAGTCATCGGCGCGGTGCTAGTCCCGGGCGCCTCTGCGCCTAAACTGGTGACCCGCGATATGCTCGGAGTTATGAAGCCCGGCTCGGTACTCGTGGATGTGGCAATCGATCAAGGCGGCTGTTTCGAAACGAGCCGAGCCACAACGCATCAGGATCCCACCTATGTGGTCGATGGCATCATCCATTACTGTGTGGCGAATATGCCGGGTGGCGTAGCGCGTACGTCGACGTTTGCGCTAACCAATGCCACGCTGCCCTTCGTGATGAGTCTGGCAAATAAAGGCGCGGAGGAGGCTCTGCGCAGTGACGCCCATCTGCTCAATGGCCTCAACGTTTACCGCGGCGTGCTCACCGTGCAGGCTGTCGCCGATGCGCAGGGGGTCAGTTTCGTTGAGCCCGCCGAGGCGCTTAAGCACGGTGGATTGCAGGTTAGCGCCTAGCCTCGATCCACGCGTCAATTTTGGCTTCGAGCATGCCCATGGGTAGCTGGCCGGAACCTAGAACCTGATCGTGGAACTCGCGGATATCGAAGTTATCCCCCAAGGCCGCCTCGGCCTTGGCGCGGATGGCTTGTATGCGCAACATGCCAATCTTATAGGCGGTAGCCTGCCCCGGATTATTAAAGTAGCGGCGTATCTCTGACCGCACCGAGGGTTCTGGACGCGGTGAATTCTCGAGCGCGTACTGAACCGCCTCATCCTGAGTCCAGCGCTTCGCGTGTATGCCGGTGTCGACGACTAAACGCACCGCGCGCCAGATCTCGCCGGACAGCCGACCGAAATCTGCATAGGGGTCTTCGTACCCACCCATCTCTTTACCCAGTCCTTCGGCGTAGAGTCCCCAGCCCTCGCTAAACGAGGTATAGCCTTTATTCGCGCGGAAGGCGGGGAGACCTTCGAGCTCCTGCTGAATCGAGATTTGCATGTGATGCCCAGGCACGCCTTCGTGATAGGCGAGATTTTCGAGGCGATGCTTAGACGCGGCGCGCATATCCGACAAATGGGCATAGAACGTACCCGGGCGTGAGCCGTCTTTGGTTCCGCGTGCATAGTGTGCAGCGCCGCCGTCCTGCTCGCGGAAGGGCTCAACGCGCCGAACCTGCAAGCCCGCCTTGGGCAGGATGCCGAAGAACTCGGGAAGCTTTTCGTAGGTAGCGGCGAGTATTGCGTCGGCGTCGGCGATATAGGCGGCTCGGCCTTCGTCCGTATTCGGGTGATAGAAACGGTCGTCGTTACGGATGAAGGTAAAGAAGTCCTGTAGCGATCCTTCGAAACCTACGCGCGCTTTGATCTCCTCCATCTCTGCTTGGATGCGTGCGACTTCGCTGACACCCGTGTCAAAAATTTCGTCCGCGGTCAGCGGCAGCGTGGTCATGCGTTCGAGGCGCATTTGGTAATACGCCTCGCCATCGGGCAATGACCACGACCCTTGGGCTATGTCGGACACATTCGCAAGGTCGGCGGTGAGCCACGCGCTTATCTGTGCATACGCGGGCTGCATGTTGTCTAGAATCGCGGTGCGTGCCCGCTCAAGGAGAGTGTCGGCTCGCGCTTGCTCGACTGTGCCTGCAGCAACCAGCGCACTGAATTTAGTGGTGATGTCGTCCCAGAGTGCTGAACTGCCGCTGTCGTTAAAGGGCTCGCCGGCGATTATGCGTTCGATCTCGCTCAGCGCCTGCTGATAATCGAAATGCGGCGCGCGTATGCCATCCTCGGCGGCGCGCTGCGTGCGCGTGAGGTACTGCAGAAGGTAGCGACCGCTCTGCTCTAGTCGGGAAATATAGTCGAGCGCGTCCTGCTCCGTGTCTACAACATGATAGTTGATGAGGCTGTTAGGCAGAGAGGCTTGAGGGCCATTGCGGCCAAAGATAAAGCCATGGCGCCGAAATGGAACCGACTGCTCGGCTTGAGTGAGCTGATACACCCAGAGATCGAAGGAGCGTTTCGCCTCGTCGTCTAACTGCGCGTAGTCGAATTCGCGTCGAAGCCGCGAAACCGACTCTCTGCGCCACGCAAGCTGCACATCGCTTGCGGCCTCGGAGACGTCGTCTAGCTCTCCGTGGGCACTCTTATCGCCTAGGCGAGTCTTCGCGAGCGGCGAGAAATCGAGCTCTCGAGCGTATTCGGCATCGAGCCATACGGTAAGCCGCTGGGACTCGCTTGTTTCCTGTGTCGTCGCAGGCATTGGTGACGCAACCGTCGCTGGGGTGTCTGCGGGTCCACAGGCCGCCACGCCAAGGCAGCTAATAAGAGCGAATAGCGCGAGGCGAAAACTACCAAGCCAGGATGCCCCGGCGATCGATGAGTTGTGTAAAGACATTGATTTCATTCCCGAGTTGAATGTATTGAGGCGCACTTTCTCTTCGACAAGCCGCAGCGAGTCTAGGGTGCGGGAAAGTAAGGCCGCTGCCGTCTGCGCTTGCAGAATAGAAGCAAACAAACGAAGTGTCCATGAGCCATGTTTGGGCGCTGCTTTGTGGATTAACCCCTCCGCCTATTGCATAATCTCGGCCCCGCCGATCAAATGGACTTCGCCTTATGTGGTTTAAGAACCTTCGCCTTTATACCTTTGCCAAACCTCTCGCTCAATCCTTCGAAGAAATCGAAACGGCGCTCGCCGGTAAATTATTCGAGCCCTGCGGGTCCATGGAAAAGGCGCGGTTGGGCTGGGTTAGCCCTTTGGGGCGCGAAGGCGAAATGTTAAGCCATGTACAAGGCCCTTACCTGATGCTCTGCGCGCAGAAGCAAGAACGCTTACTGCCCGCGTCTGTCGTGAACGAGGCGACAGAGGAGAAGGTTGCAGAGCTAGAGGAGCGTCAGGGGCGCAAGATCTACCGAAAAGAAAAGCGTCAGATTCGAGACGATGTTTTCGTGACTCTCCTGCCTAGAGCATTCACGCGCAATCAGCAAACCTTTGCCTATTTGTCGCTCGCCGACAACATGCTGATTGTGAATTCGAGCAGTGCGCCGAAAGCCGAGGAACTTATAACCCTCCTACGCGATACGCTTGGGTCGCTTCCGGTAGAGATTCCCGCGACCAATCGCGCACCGGCAGATGTGATGACTCGCTGGCTTCGTGAGCAGCACGGCAGCGACAATTTTGTTATCGATGAAGAATGCGAACTATTCAACCCCATCGACGGCGGTAATGTTGTGCGCTGCAAGGGCCAAGACTTATTTAGCGAAGAGATACAGGCACACCTAGGCGCAGGCAAACGGGTTAAAAGTCTCGGCGTGACATGGAATAGCGTGGTTAGCTGCGTTTTATCCGAAGACCTTTCGATCAAGCGCGTAAAGTTCGTTGGCATGAACGAAGAGCGTGATCAGGGTGACGCCGAAACTGCTGCCGAAAAATTCGATCAAGAATTTGCGGTAATGACGCTTCAGCTCACAGACTTCTTCAAAGACTTTATTGCCGCCTTTGGCGGATTAGAACAAAGCAACAGCGCCAGCAATTAGTAGGCACGAGCAGCTAAACAGCGCAAGCAGCAGGAACCCCCGCCTAAATGGATATCAATAGTAAAATTGCCGAGGAACTCGGCGTGATGGTGCAGCAGGTTGCTGCAACGATAGCTCTCCTCGACGAGGGTTCGACAGTCCCCTTCATCTCACGTTATCGCAAAGAGGCAACTGGCGGTCTCGATGACCTCCAGCTGCGAGACCTCGAAGTACGCCTTCGGTATCTGCGCGAACTGCAAGAGCGAAAGCAAGCGATCGTTGCGAGTATTGCCGAACAGGGCAAACTTACCCCCGAACTCGAGCAGAAAATCACTGCCGCTGAGACAAAATCGTTTCTCGAAGATCTCTATTTGCCTTACAAAAAGAAACGCCGCACCAAGGCAATGATTGCTATCGAGGCGGGCATCGAGCCACTCGCGGATAAGCTCTTAGAGGATCCGACGCTCGATCCTGAGCAAGAGGCCGAGGCGTTTGTCGACGCCGAAGCAGGATTTGCAGGGGCGAAAGAGGTGCTGGACGGTGCGAAGCAGATCCTGATGGAGCGTTTCGCCGAGCATCCGGAGCTTAGCGGCAGTCTTCGCAACTATCTTTGGGAAGAGGGCGTGTTGCAGTCGCGCGTGGTCGAGGGCAAAGAGAACGACGCGGCGAAATTCCGTGATTATTTCGACTACGACGAGCCGCTAAAACGCGTGCCTTCGCACCGCGCACTCGCCATCTTCCGCGGCCGCAAGGAAACCTATCTCCATGCGACTATCGCCACCCCCGCGGCGGTAGCGAACGCCGACAAGACGCGGGCTGAATTTGTCCCCGAACGCGCGGAGCTCATGATTGCTAACACATTTGGTATCGCCGACAAGGGCAGGGCGGCAGATCGCTGGCTTGCCGAGGTGGTGAAATGGACATGGAAAATAAAACTTCTCACGCGTTTAGAATTAGACCTCTTAGGTCAGCTCCGCGACAGCGCCGAGGAAGAAGCGATTCGAGTCTTTGCCGAGAACATGAAAGCCATTCTGCTTGCCTCCCCTGCAGGCAGCAAAGTGACGATGGGACTCGACCCCGGTCTGCGTACCGGCGTTAAAGTGTCTCTTGTCGATGCGACAGGTAAGTATCTAGAGGACACGGCGATTTATCCCCATGCGCCGAAAAACCAGTGGGATCAATCGATCGCAACACTCGCTGCGTTATGCAAAAAGCATAAAGTCGAGCTGATCGCGATAGGCAATGGAACCGCGTCGCGTGAAACAGATAAGCTGGCAGGCGAGCTTCTTAAGAGGCATCCAGAACTGCGCGCACAGAAAGCAATGGTGAGCGAGGCCGGTGCATCGGTGTATTCCGCGAGCGATACAGCCCGCGAAGAATTTCCAGACTTGGATGTCACCGTGCGCGGAGCGATTTCGATTGCGCGACGTTTGCAAGACCCGCTCGCCGAACTAGTAAAGATTGAGCCCAAGTCTATTGGTGTGGGTCAGTATCAGCATGACGTCAGCCAGATAAAGCTAGGGCATTCACTAGACGCCGTCGTCGAAGACTGTGTGAATGCAGTCGGGGTGGATGTGAATATGGCTTCTGCACCACTGCTACGGCGTGTAGCGGGGCTTAGTGCCTCTATCGCAACTAACATCGTCGCCTACCGCAATAGCAACGGTGCGTTCAAAACGCGCGCCGCTCTTAAGGCCGTGCCACGTTTCGGCGAAAAAAGTTTCGAACAGGCAGCAGGATTTCTGCGGATAGTAGATGGTGAGAATCCACTGGACGCGTCGGCGGTGCATCCCGAATCGTATTCGGTTGTCGAGAAAATAGGCGCAGTAGGAAAAAAATCGGTCAATGATCTGATCGGCAATGTGAGCTATCTGAAGTCGCTGGATCCGAAAGTATTTGTCGATGAGCGTTTCGGACTGCCGACAGTGACCGACATTCTCGCCGAGCTTGAGAAGCCGGGTCGAGATCCGCGGCCGGAATTCAAAACCGCAGACTTCAAAGATGGCGTCGAAAAAGTCTCTGATCTCGAAGCGGGTATGACCCTTGAGGGTGTCGTCACCAATGTGACCAACTTTGGCGCTTTTGTTGATATCGGTGTTCACCAAGATGGATTGGTGCACATCTCGGCGCTGTCCAACAGCTTCGTCAAAGATCCTCATACGGTCGTTAAGACCGGCGACGTAGTCAAGGTTAAGGTGATGGAGGTTGACGTGAAGCGGCAAAGAATCGGCTTGTCGATGCGCCTCGATGACGATCCAGCAACACGCCAGGCCGAGTCCGCGAGCCGCGGGCGTAGCGATGGCGCGCGCAGCAGTAATCGACAGCAGCCTCAGCAGCGCCCGAGTGCGCCAGTGAAAACCGGCACCCTAGGCGATCTGTTAAAAGGAGCGATGAAAAAGTAATACTATGGCACTTAAACCAACGATCTATAAAATGAAGCTAGCCCTCACGGATCTTGACCGAGAGGTCTACGAGAACCTTAGCCTCACCGTGGCGTGTCATCCCTCGGAGACGCTCGAGCGCATGATGGTGCGTGTGCTTGCTTACTGCCTCAACGCCCGCGAAGGGCTCGAGCTGTGTAAAGGGTTGAGCGATACTGAGGAGGCCGACCTCTGGGCGCACTCGCTCGACGGCTCCCTCGCGCTCTGGATCGAAGTTGGGGAGCCAACGATCGAGCGCCTAAAAAAGGTCTCTCGTCTCGCGTCAGAGGTTCGTCTGTATAGCTTCAATTCCAAGTCGCCGACTTGGTGGGAATTGTCGTCTCCCGACATTGCTAAACTACCCATCAGCGTTTTTCGTTTTGATTGGGCGAGTGTGCAAGCGCTCGCAAAGACGGTTGAGCGGACGATGGAGCTCTCGATAACGGTGAGCGAGAATAGTTTGTTCGTGTCGACGCCTGCCGGCGACTGCGAGCTACGGCTGCAGC
>Ga0222714_10000203_pt1 | contig 70365 bp, 90 predicted proteins | sample C33_3DmetaG_FD_165048 | JGI IMG/M metagenome (GOLD analysis project Ga0222714, IMG submission 165048) | Estuarine water microbial communities from San Francisco Bay, California, United States - C33_3D | ecosystem: Environmental > Aquatic > Marine > Unclassified | place: USA: California...
ATGTTCTGATAGCCAAAGTGTGATTTAAGCCGACCGAAACACTTTCAGTCTGGTCAAACACACGTGTCAGCCTTTTTACAGGACTAGAGGGATTTGAAGCGCCTTGTCCACATTCTGAATTGAAATTGACACCTGCCATATACAAATCATCTGAAGAGCTAATTGCAGCATAATTCTCGTATCCGCATGCTATTTGAGTCCAATTTACTCCTGTGGCAATTTGTACCGGTGAGCTTTTAAACACAGGAGAAGCAGAGCCATCAACATACAAGCCTCCAACAGCCCACAACTGATTACCAGATCTTAAAGCAAGACCAAAGTTACTTCCGGTAGCTACTGCATTCCATTGATCAGTACCAGCTAAAGTCTGCACGGGAGAACTTTTCATCTCCTGTGTACCTTCTCCTAATTGTCCAGAAGTATTATTGCCCCATGTAAACCACCTGTATCCCACAGCAGGAGTTGGTGCAGGCGCAGGTGCCGGTGCAGGGGCAGGGGCTGGCGCAGGCGCAACACCTTTAAGGGCCATTACAGTGAATCCGCCACCGTCTATATCAGACCAAGTAGTACCATTCCCATAAACCTGAACTGGTGAACTTCTTAATAGTGTGGCTGTGTAATCTCCTAATTCTCCGTTATTGTTTCTGCCCCACGTAAACACTCTTCCCGGAGATTTTATTGCTATTGTTGTGTAATAAGATGCAGCCACCTTCATCCAGCCAGTGCTAGACAAATAAATTTGTGTTGGTGTGCTCTTGTTTCTTGTGTCGTTGGTTCCAAGTTGGCCAAATACATTTTGGCCCCATGAATACAAGCTTCCATTTGTTTTTATGGCAACTGTGTGATCTGAACCACAGGCCACCTGCGACCAATCTGATCCTGCCAAATCTGTTTGCACAGGAGAAGATCTGTGACTTACGGTCGCATCTCCAAGTTGTCCCGACTCGTTGGAGCCCCAGCACCACAAGGTACCATCAGTCTTCACAGCAGCTGTATGCGATGTGCCGCATGCTAATTGCGACCAATTTAGGTCAGCCCCAATTACAACAGGATTAGACTCAGAAACAACAGCATCGTTTCCAAGCTGTCCAAAGTCATTTTTACCCCAAGCATATAAAGCTCCGGTATCTGTTATTGCCATTGCATGAGCGTAACCAGCAGCTATTTTGCTCCATCCTGTAGAAGTTCCAACTTGGGTTGGAGAAGAACGATGTGTTAAATCTGAAAGGCCTAACCTGCCATCATAATTGTTTCCCCAAGACCATAGACTTCCATCCGTTTTAATCGCATAAGAACTTTGATCCCCAGCGGCAATTAAACTAAATTTTTCAGGGCTGAGATTGTCAATCTTAGACCTATATATCTGGCTAAATACTGTTGTGTCTCTGCCAAGTTGGCCGTATGTGTCATCCCCGACAGACCAGCAATTCCCATCGACATCCACAGCTAATGTGTGTCCCTTTCCTACAGCAATCTCGTCCCATTCTATTGTATAATCAGTGGTAGAGGATCCATCGGCCCGAGTTATCCAAGCTGGTAACGCTACAGGATACTTTTTATCTCCATATTGTCCATATCCTAATTGATGGAAAGCATCTTGTCCCCATCCATACAAAGACCCAGTATCAGGCAATGGTGTTGGAGCAGGAGGCGCAGAACACGCAACACTTAGATATGCAATCCCTTGCGCATGGTTTGAACCAAATGCTGCATCTGACCAAGTGGTACCCTCAGCTATAGTTTGTCTGGGAGTAACAATAAATTCCGAAACATCTGTGGAAACTGTTGTCAATAAGTATTTGCTATTATCTCCCCAAACCCAAAAACTTCCATCGTTCTTTATTGCGCCCTGTGCTGTCCTATTATTACCTGTCGCCAGATATGTCCACGTTCCACCTGCTACCATAACAGGACTGCTAACGCCTTCAGCAGTGACCGAGTTTCCTACCTTGCCATTACCTACTTGACCAGATGTATTCAAACCCCATGCCCATAAACTCCCATCGGTTTTTATGGCTGCAGTGACATATCTGCCACAAGATACCTTAGACCAATTTGTACCAAAAGATACAGTTTGAATAGGACTTTTTTTATCTGTAGTATTATTAATTCCAAGTTCACCGTATCGGTTGCTTCCCCACAACCATAAAGTATTGTCAGTTTTTACTGCTGCCGTATGAAATGCACCGCAAGACACTTGTGACCATGAAGTACCACCAGTGACCGTAGCTACTGGTGTCTGCTCATAAGCTTCACTAACACTTGGATATGAAAACCAACCTTTATCATTTCCGATTTGGCCAAAATTGTTGCTTCCCCAAAGTTTTAAGCTGCCATCTTTAAGTATTCCCGCTGCATGAGCATATCCTGCTGATATTTTTGTCCAGTTTTTACTGTCGGTGGCAACTGCTACAGGACTTTGAATTTGAGCAAAACTTGTAGGCAAAAAACCACGTTGACCTTTGTAATTTGCGCCCCAAGTCCATATGTCTCCATCAACTTTTAATCCCACAGCAAATTTATTACCACACGAAACATATGACCAATCATTAGTACCGGGCATGATTTGAACCGGTGAGCTAAAATACAAAACCTGATCTGGCGAGACCGTTTTTTGTAAATTCGACCCCCATGCCCATAAATATCCAGCTTTTGTAACAGCACAACTAAAATCGAGACCACAGCTTACATCTTTGTAATCAGTGACAAAGTCAATAGTTTGTCTTGGGCATCCCTTGTCTATGGTTGAACGATTATCACCAAGCTGTCCATCGGAGTTAGTACCCCAGCCCCACATATTTTTAGTGGGAGTTGATGGCTCGTTTGCGCCAAGAACACCTACACCAGCACTGCTAGATCCACCGGCACCAACGTTTGTAAATCCATTTCCACCCAAACCTGTTTGAACGGGATAATTATAATTAGATGAGCCGCCAGCACCCAAGGCACCGGCACCAACATTTGGCAGAGAATTGAGACTATTGTCAACTACTTCATCAGCCATTGTTAGAACCCCAAGACCAAATAGTGCCATCTGACTTTTGAGCTATAGTGTGATAATAACCACAATCAATCTTACTCCAAGTAGTACCGCCAAGGAGAGTTTGAACAGGAGAACTTACTGACACATTTGCTCCTTGACCGATTTGGCCATAAATCCCATAACCCCAAGACCACAAAGTTCCGTCTTTCTTGACAGCTACAGTGTGTAAAAATCCACATGCTGCGGTTTGCCAATTTGTGCCCGCAGACACAGTTTGCACTGGAGAGCTTTTATCCACAATAGAAGAGTCTCCAAGTTGTCCATAATAATTCAGACCCCAAGTCCACAAAGTGCCATCTGTTTTTATTCCCACGGAATGACCATGACCACATGCCACAGATGACCAATCGGTTGCATATGTTATGGTTTGTACTGGAGATGATTTGTGCACAGTAGTATTATCTCCTAGTTGTCCAAAATAATTATTGCCCCAAGACCACAAAGTACCATCTTTCTTTACTCCTAAAGTAAATCCAGTAGTTGGTATTGTTTTTGAGCAAGAAACCGATGTCCAATTCGTTCCAAAACTTGCTGTCTGTACAGGTGAGCTTTTTGAAAGTTTGCTATTATCCCCAAGTTGGCCATAATTATTCTGACCCCACATCCAAAGAGATCCATCATCTTTCAAGGCGGCAACATTTGCGCTACCAGCAGAAATATCGCTCCAATTTGTTGCATAAGTAATAGTTTGTACAGGAGATGATTTGGATGCTAATTGACCACTGGTATTATCTCCAATCTGGCCGTAGCTGTTATCCCCCCATGTCCATACTGTTTTAGAAAGTGTGAGACCTACCATAAAGCTGGAACCAACTTTGATTTTGTCCCAATTTACAATTGAGTCAATTGTCTGAACAGGTATGCTTCTATCGAAAGTTGTTCCATCACCAAGTTGACCTTTGTTGTTTGCACCCCATAACCAAAGGTTCTTGGGATCTAATGTTCCAACTGCCAAAGCAAAGGCAACATTTCCTCCTACTGACACATCAAGCCACTGATCGCCTCCCGCTATTGTTTGCACAGGAGAACTTACACAGAATTGATTTGCTGGATTGAGCTCGGATGTGAAGTTACCAATTTCACCAAATTGATTATTACCCCAGAGCCACAAGGTGCCATCCTTTTTAATTGCAGCAGTCTGGTCTTTGCCACAACTTATCTTATTCCACTGAGTTCCCGCCGCAATTGTTTGCACAGGAGAACTAACGGGAAGCAAACTTGTATTGCCAATTTGCCCTTTGCTGTTGGAGCCCCAAAGCCACAAGGTGCCATCAGTCTTGGTTGCAGCAGTGTGAGATTCACCAGCGGATACTACCGACCATGATGTACCGTATGTTGTAGTTTGTACCGGACTACTTACAGAATCCAAGTTATTAGTTGCTAATTGTCCGAATAAGTTATATCCCCATACCCATAAGGTACCATCAGTTTTTATAGCTGCGGTATGCTCATCTCCGCATGATACCTGTGACCATGTCGAGCCAAACGCTATTGTTTGAACAGGAGAACTACGATGAATTACTGTACTATCACCTAATTGACCCCTTCTATTAGCTCCCCACAGCCACAAAGTACCGTCAGTCTTTATTGCTCCCACATGATTTTTCCCAGAAGAAATTTTTGACCATGTTGTGCCAAAAGCTACCGTCTGAACTGGTGAACTTACATGGCTGACAATATTGTTGCCAAGTTGGCCATAAGAATTTTTACCCCATAGCCAAAGTCTGCCATCTGATTTTATTGAAGCACTAAAATTCTTACCGGCTGAAATAGATGACCATGTAGAACCAAATGCTACAGTTTGAACAGGAGAACTTTTATCTACTGTTGTGTTATCTCCAATCTCCCCATATGAATTAGATCCCCACAACCAGAGCGTGCCATCTGTTTTTAGTGATAAACCATGAGTGCCACGGTGTGATACAGCAGACCAGTCAGTGCTAAAAGCAATTGTTTGAACAGGACTGCTTTTGTGAACAATCGTATTGTCTCCAAGCTGACCACGGTCATTCAAGCCCCATAACCATATTCTTCTAATATACTCTGTGTATGGCGATGGTGCCGGTGTAGGACTTGGTGCAGGCGCAGGAGACGGTGCCGGTGCAGGCGATGGTGCAGGTGCAGGACTTGGCGCAGGAGATGGTGATGGAACGGGTGGTACAGGAGACGGACTTGGCACCACCGGAGCAGGTATTCCACTGGGTGTTGGTGGCGTTGGCGCTGGAGCTTGTTGAAAAATCCACTCTCCACTTGAATCCTCTGGCTCTATGGACTTTGATACAAAAGTCTCGGGAGTCTCCGGAGTTTCGATGGGGTATTGATTTACCTTATCAAGTTTATTTTCTTGCTCTGGTGCCATGCATTCTCACATTATTGCAATTACAACTTATATATTGCCAAAAGTAGACTTAAATTAAAGCTTTTGCAACATTTTTTCAATTAAAGGATGCCGAACAATTGCCTTGTCAGAAAATCTAATTACAGCTATGCCGGGAATGCCTTCCAGTCTTTTTACTATGTCTACTAGAGCTACAGGACCTCTTAGATCAGACTGAGCAGGATCTCCATTTATAATTAACTTTGCGTTATTTCCTATTCTAGTCAAAAAAAGTTTTAAACCCATGTAAGTTGCATTCTGAGCTTCATCAAAAAGACAGATTGCGTCTTTATGAGTCCTGCCTCTTTGGAAGGCTATGGGAGATATTTCTATACTGTGATTTATAATATCTCTTTGCGGTCCTGCTTTTCCTACTAAGTCATCTAGGGAATCGTACATAGGCATTAGATAAGGATTGAGTTTTTCTTCCATACTACCGGGCAAATAACCCATGGACTCCTGACTCTCTACAATTGGCCTTGTTAAAGTTATTTTCTTTTTACTTTTGGTTAATATTGCTTGGCAGGCGTATGCTGTTGAGAGAAAAGTTTTACCGCAACCTGCCGCTCCGAGGCAAAATATAATGTCATTGTCCTCAAATGTTTTCCAAGCAGTTTTTTGTTCTGCATTAAGAAATTCAATTTTAAAATTGCCTGATTTTTTTTCTGTGGCGGGGGATATGTTATTTTCTGCTAGTTGTCTTCTAGTTTGCCTTTTTTTACTCAATGTTCCTCCAATTTGCTTACATGCTATCTAGAGTGACTTGGTCTGGGTTTGGTGATAAATTTTTGGCAACAATTTATAGGCATCTTCTGTCATTCTTTCATAATCATTTACATCAAGACCAAAAATTTTGTAATGGTGTGCTAAGTTATTCTTCATAACTTGCGGTTTAAGACCAGCCAACTGAGCTTTTATTGTCATAATGAATGAGTGTCCAATCATAGGCAATTGCGTTGGCCAAGGACCTATTTTCTTAAATCCAGCACGTGTCATAAGCATGCACCATTCTTGTACAAAGTCTACTTTTTGGTTGCCCATAAAATAATTGCCAAGTTCAAGTCCTATCATGCCCGATTGATTAGCTTCGGCAACGTTTACAAACAGATCGATCCAAGACGGGTTTAAAATCACTGTATCTGCGTGCATAAAAATAATATATTTGGATCTTTGATCAGATTCCTGCGCTCCTAAATTTGCCGCTTCTGACCAATACATATTCTTTTTGTTGCGTACTACTTTTATCTCGTTTTCAATTTCATCTAAAAAAGATTGACTTTCTTGGTCAGAGTTATTGTCTACAACCACAAGATCATAAATATTATTTCGTGAATTCACAGCAATAGATTGCAGACAAAGATTTAAGTACTCTGGCCTATCCTTGTGAACCACAACTATAGAAACAGCTTCTCCTACACAATCTTCCAGATTAAATACGAGTTGTGGTTTTTCTCCTTCCAAAGGATTGTGTACATAAGATTTGGACATTATTCTTCGACCTCGACCTCTTGTGGATGTCTTTCACATGCAAATTCAACAAGTCCTCCAGCAACCGGCATTTTCTCTGCCCATACAATCTTGTTGTTTGCTATGAAAGATTCCACTGTTTCTTTTTTTAAAGATGCTTTATCAATTCTTATCATGGTATTTTTACCATCAATTTCTTGTGCAATCGTTACGCAAAGATATATTTTCATTTTTCACCCGTTGATCCAAAGCCGCCAGAACCTCGTTCTGTTTCATCTAAAACATCTGATAACGACCAAATTATTGGTTGGTTTTGTTCGATTAAAAGCTGAGCAATTCTTTCGTGTTTGTGAATTCTTATAGTTTGGTCTGAAAGATTGAGCAACAAAACTTTTATGTAACCTCTGTAATCGCTATCAATTATTCCCGGAGAATTAGGAATTATAATTCCTTTTTTACCCATAGAACTTCTATTGCAAATTTTTGCATGAAAACCTTTAGGTATTTGCAATCTTATGCCCGTATCTATTAATTGAACCTTATTAGGCTCAAGATCCATGTATTCATCATGCAAATTACATTTAAGATCATATCCAGCAGCACCATCTGTTTGAGTTTGTGGTAAAAATACCATGTCTAAAGCGTGGATTTTTACCTCAACAATTTCCTTATACATCACATTCTCCTAAGAAATTATATCTTCATCCTCTTCGAAGGCTTTCTGCATGTCAAGAAGATCATCAGTAGTTATTTTTTCTTTCTTATTCGGAGTTGCCTTAGATTTGACTCCTAGTTCAAGCATCCTAATTTCATGCAATTTATGCTGACATTCGCTTACTATTTTATCAAAATTTGCAAAAAATTTATCGAGCGCTGAATGCGGGTATGACTTTGCTTTTTTTACAACCATATCACGAATTATTGGGTCTTCCACTTTAGCTTCTATGTATGATAATAATTGGTTTAAATACAATGGTGTTAGATTCGTTGCTGACCGCAACTTCTTTTCCCTCTCACTGATTTTAGGATCCCCGGCAGCATTACTAATTTTAAAATTCGTGCTTTCCGCTGTCATGATGCTGCTCCCTAATATCTTTGAGTTTTGAATCTATTTCCTCAATCAAATCTGTTCCGAAATCTGGTAGTTCTATTTTTTGATCATTTATTTCAGATATGATTTGATTTTTAATAAAATCTTTTACATCTTCGTCGATTTCTTCTTGGCTTATTATTTCTTGATTTTCATGATCAAAATAAAAAATTACTTTTTTATCTTTGTATTCAGCCATATATGGAAACAAACTTTTTATAGTTACCATATAAATATAATAGTTATGAAACTTACAGGATTTAAACAATTTGTTGAAACCATGGGTGGCGGCAGTTATCTTCCATCCACATGGACAAATTCAGAGGCAGATCCGACAAATGCCACACCCGGTCATCCTAATTTTCTACCATCTACTGACGTAGTAATAGGCTCAGATAATGTAACTATTCCAGAGATATCTACTTCTGGCGTAGTTCGGTTTTTTGATTACAAAAATAATCCAATCAAAATTCAACTTGATAATAAAACTATTATTTTAATGACATACGATCAATACAAAAGAATTAGTGGTGAATTACCAATAATTCCTCAATTCACAAAATTAGATATTTCATTTCAAAGACATCCTAAAGACTTATCCCCCATGACAAGTAATATTACTCGTTGCCACGCTACGTTTGTTGGCCCAGATTTCTTAAGAAATAACTACAGAATTCAAGTCAAATAGTCTTAAAGATCATGTGAAATTAAAAATTCTTTTATTCTTTGCTCATCATTTATTTTTTGTGGTATTTCAGCCATAACGGTCGCTATCAAATCGCCTCTAAATTGTGTATTTCTAAAATCATAAAGTCCTTTATTTTTAACTGTTAATTTGGTCAAACACGGAGTATTCCTTGGCACTTCAATTTCTACGATATCATTTTCTGGCGTTGGTATAACAATTTTTCCTCCAAATAGCATGGTACTATATTTTGCATTCACGTTACAAAAGACGTTTAAACCTTCAACTCTAAACTGATTGTTTGTTTGCAATACACACTGTAAATACAAATCTCCTACTCTGCCGTGGCCTATGTTTCCTTGTCCTTTCAGACACATAGTCATGCCGTGTTGCAGTCCTTTTGGGATTGTAAATTGTATTATTTCTTCACCATTGTTTTGCTTCTTAGAGCCATGACAACTATCACATTTATTAAGAGGCAACTTACCATGACCCATACACCTGCCGCAAAGCGTTTGAAAACGAAAAATATTATTTAGAGCATTTACCACATGACCAGCCCCATTACAGGAATCACATGGTCTAAAACTTGATGCTCCAAAACCGTGACATTTTATACATGGGGCTTTTTTATTGATACTTATGGTTTTTTCACATCCTGTCAAAATGTCTAAAATTGATACTTCATGTGTCACTTTTATATCTAAATTTTCTTGTTCAAAAAAGTCGAATCCCGGCATGATACTTGGGGATTTACGTCCGTAATCATATTGCCTACGTTTTTCCGGATCTCTTAGATTTTCGTATGCTGCTTGTATTGAAATAAACTTATTATGCACTTCAGTATTACCCGGATTTCTGTCAGGGTGATACTGAAGTGCCTTTTTTCTGTACGCTTTTTCTATATCTTCCTGAGAAGCCGTTTCTACTAACTCAAGAACCTCATAGTAATTCACAATTAGGTCAATACGCCTTTAATTGAATGTGGTTCCATCAAAACACGATCCCTTTCGGAATCGTCGTAATTAGGCACAGGAACACCAGAACCAGAAACCAAAACACGATCACCAACTTTAAACCCCCAGCTTTCGGAAGTGATGCCGGGACCACAGGCTAAAACAAATGCTTGGTATTCATTTGTAGCCTTGTTGTTTCGAAGATGCAGTTTGGTATTCATAATTTCCTGAGCAGTTAAAAGCTCTAGGAGAATTTGAGAACCAACAGGCCTGCAACCCTTAACTTCGTTTACTTCAAAAACTAACTTTTCAACTTTTTTACTCGCCATTTGAACCTTTCATGAATTTACCTGATTGTTTGTTATCAAGCCTATAGAATTATAGTAAGCTGATGTTGGCAATACAATAGAATTGTAAAGAGATGATGGATCTGTGCCGCATGAAACAAAAGTTGTGCTTGGAGATATTTGATTGGAAGAATTTGCTCCCAAAGAGACAAATGTTGGATTTTTGTTAAATTTTTGATCTGAGGTCTCAGGTACCGGCAATTCGATATTTGTTTTTTCATCAAAATTTTTTATATATGTTTTTAATATTTCATCAACAGTAATTTCTTTTAATTCATAATACGAATTCACAGCTTTTATAAACACAGCATCTAGCATTTCTTTTATTTCAGAAATACTCACATGAACCGTTTTTGCTTGCATTTTAATCCCCAAAATTATAACAAATAAAATAGGATTTCATATCAATTTCACCCACCAACACAGAAAACTCTTTATCGTCTAATTTTATCTCAGCATAATGGTCAAATATAGGAAATCTTTTTCCACCAAAATTAAAATTTTCACAAACATCAATAAATCTTTCAACTTCTTTATTTTCAAATTGTGACTTCTTGGCTACAGGAACAATGCATGCGTTACTATAGTTGAAATTGGTTTCTAATAAAAATAATAATTTTGACAAAGATACTCGTTGAAAACCGTATTTTTCAAACATAATCGCTTCATTTACTCTGTCAATAGCCTTATCAAGAGAAGAAGCCATATGAGAACATGATATTAGTTCAAAATATTTCTTCTTACTTTGCAAATCAGATAAAATTTGTTTATTACAATCAGAATTGTGGTACACCGAGCTTAATTCACCAGCTTCCATTCGTGATATAGATAAATTTGATTTTTTAGATATTATTTGTTTTGTTTTTGTGCTTCTTGCATGCCATCTTTTATCTTCAGATAAAAACCTCGTATAAATTTTAGTTTTTTCTGGATTTCCAAAACTGTTGTACCTAGCAGCATCAATACAAGAAACAATTATCTTAGATAGACATGCAAAATCATGTTGAATTTGAAAATTATTTTGATTACAAAATTCATATATTTGAGATATTTCTTTTATTTTTTGTACGATATTTTCATTTATGCTTTTGGATAAAAATAAAGGAATCTCTCCATGTTCAATTTCAATATGATTCAAAAAACTTTGCAAATTATGTAAATGATCTGTAAAGTATTTGAAAATATCAGATTTGCAAAATTCTTTAAGAGTTTGAGTCAAAGTATAATCTTGATTTGTCAGATTATCTTCATTAGATTTTTTTTGTATTGAAGCAAAAAGGTTGTCATTAATTGCTTGCAGGTGCATTTTTTATGGATTCCAATGGAGTTATGATGCAAAATAATTTTTGCCCCATAAAACGTGGCTTGCTTTCTAAAATACCATGTCCTTTTACAGCTTCAACTAATTTATCGATAGTTACAAATCCAATATCTTTATGATGTAATTCTCTGTGACTGAAACGCATCATCACTTGCACTTTTTTAGATTCTTGTAGAAAACGAATTACGGCTTTTGATTTAGTTTGCAAATCGTGATCAGTAATAGTTGGTGTGAGTCTAATCTCTTTTTGCTCTTGCACCATACTCCTTTGTTTCTTTTTGGCTTCTTTTTCCTTGAGTTTATTCTCGTATCTAAATTTGCCAAAATCATCTACTATGCAAACTGGAGGAGATGCATTTGGAACGGTTTCAATCAAGTCCAATCCTAAATTAAAAGCGTAATTCCTTGCTTTTTCCGTTGTCAAAATACCTAGCTGATTATTATTGTGAGAAACACGCACTTGATGTGCTCTAATTTGCGAATTGATTCGATATCTTTTGCTGTCAAAATTCATTATTTTGTTTTATCCCCTATTCTGCTGTCGGTGAATCGAAAACTTCGATTAAAAAGCCTTCTTTGTCTGATGGAAATCTTCTAGCCCAGAGCACATTTGCACCTAAATTGCAATGATAATTTGGCACATTTGATGGCACTACAGTATTGTCTAAAAGTCCCATTTGCATGACTTTAAATTCTAGGTAATATTTACCAGCAAGACAAGTATCATTAGCTGCCCATTGATAAATTAGTGTACTTCTTACCAATTGATCATTTAATGTTGTACCGTCAAGTTGCTCAATATCTTGATATTCTAATTCACCTGTAGCAGGGTTATTAAGAAATCTAAGTAGTTTTATAGGAGTACCCTTTTTCCAGCTATAAATGTTTGTATCCATCTGCCCACGTAAAACAGTAATAGTCTTTGCTGTCTCATCGATACTTTCTACAAGCATTCTTTCAAAAGCCCTGCCGCCTCCGACTTGAATAATAGTATCTAAATTTATTTGTTCAAACCCAATATTATCTGCGAAAGATATTACACTTGTCAATGTTGTTATATTTGCTTTTAACTTAGCATTTGTCCACATACTCGCTTCTATTACAAGGTCTGTAAGATCTATTGGCTGATCACAGTCAGTAACATCTACTTTAAAAACAGGACGTGTATCATGCCTTTTTATAATAAAATCTGGGCAATTAAGTGGGATGCCATGGCAATCATATTCAATTTGTCTGGTATAATTTATCATATAATATCTATGTATTGTGCTAAAAGATCTATTACAACACCAAAATTACAGATAAATGGCTTTGCAAATTGTTCTTCACACAAGTCATTATTATGTTTTCGTGGATCTTCAAGCCAAAACAGATTTGTAACTTTTTTAATTTTTGCTGCTAAAATAAAATTTTCAGATGGCTTAAAAGTTGTATAAATAAATGTATCAGAATAATTAAAATTTGTAGAAAATATATTTAATATAAAATCAATTTCAGATTGAAAAGAAGACTTAAAATAAGTACTAACTTTAATTAATTCTTTATCTTTATTTGCAATTGCGATACCATAAGATTTTTTCATGCTTGATTTAGACCATACTGCCATCACGGCAGTGGTCATCAAAAAAATATCTTTATTATTCACTTTTTATGCAAGATTGAAATATTTGAAAATTGCAGTCTGAGTTTTCTTTTTTCATGCTCTCAAATGTTTTTTTCTGCTCTAATGATAAAGATTTAAAAATATATTCAGATGGCAATGGCAGTAATACTTCTTGTATGTTTGAATCTTGATTCGTCAAAGATAGAATAAAATTAAAATTGGTAATCTTCTTAACCTCAACCGCATTAAATACAAAAGAATTATTTGAATAATCTATTACAGTCGGATTTAATGGCACAAAATTATTTGTACTAAAGAATATTCTGCGATTAGCAAAATAATCTTGGTGTTTAAAAATAAAATAAACATCAGTGTGGCCTGATATTTTTTTTATTTGAAAATATTTTTTAAACATCCAAAAATCCTACAAGATACTATTAGATTATAGTTTATTTATTCTTGCGTTTTTTAGCATTTTTTTTATTTTTTTGTGCCTTTGGTAGCTCTTTGCTTAACTTGTCCCAGACAAAAGCGGGACCGCTACTGTGGGAAGAAAAACCAGCACTGATTGGGTAAGCGCCATACCTAGCCCATGCATCCCTTGCTCTAGATGTTGCAGAACCTTCTTTGGACAACAACCACTCACTAAATAATTTCATTTTTTTATTCCTTTCTAATATTTAACATTAAGGATATAAATTTTTTGGCAAAGGATATTTTTTGCTATGAAGTAGAGCGATTGCATCCAAATCCATGTTTTCTTTAGCTTTCTTAAATGCATCCAGCAAATAATCACATTTCTTAGCCATTTTGAAACAAAAAGCTCTACTTGCTTCAACACCAACATGTTCTGGAAACTTTGCATATGATGTCATGCAGAGATAATAATTTAAAAATTGTTTTTGTATTTTTGTTTTAAAATATTTTTTTAAAAACATTAAGTCTTTGGGAAGCTCAAAATCTACATATTGAGCCCCAATAAAAACACAATTTTGATCGAAAATTGAAAGTTTATCCACATGCATTTTGCTGAATTACCTTATATCCTGCTTTACGAAGCGTTCTTGATATTCTTACCCAATCGCCCGCAACATCTAATTGCCTTCCATACTTATCTTCATATTTGATCTTATAAATCTGAGATGCAGGCAAAGTCACAGGGGTGTCTTGGTCTTTAACTGAAAATCCCGAATCAGATGACAACAAACTAACTTCATACACGTTCATTCAGTATCGCTCCTTAAATAAAAAGAAATCTTTTGCCAACTAGCACAACGATTTCTTTTTCATAAAAATATGCTTTACCATAATTATAAGATACCCGGGCTTGTAGTGACTAGGAACTCTACAAGCCGCTAAAATATCCATACAGTCACAAATAATTTTAGAGTCCATGGTGACACAAGATTTGTCATTTTTATATTTCTCATCATTCAAAAAATCATTATTATATGGTTCAAGTAATTTCAAACAAACTTCTACGGCATTCTCGAACGATTTCGTATTTGTAAAACTTCTAATGATTTTGCAATCCTTTTCTGATATATCTTCAGATAAATTTTCAACAGGTCGCATTTTAAAAATGTTCTTATAAATATCGTTAATATACTCGTAGGAATTAATATCAACAAGGTTATCTTGTATTTGATTTGTGCCTGTTTTCTCTGAAAATAAATCAAAAGACTCTATTCTATAAATTGGATGCGACGACATGTAAACCTCCGTGTTAAATAGAACTTCCTTGATCTTGATCATATTACGATTAATTTTTACGCAGTCAACTTTTGTTTCCATCAAAACCAACAACAGCATGATGAAGAACTGGATATCCCGCACAATTGTCTGCTATTGGCAAAGGATTCCCATCGTTTTTTGAACCTGACAAATAATCTGCTACTGCATCATCAATAATCTTTTTTTGACCCGTCAGCTTAAGGCATTGATACGATGCGTTTTTTATGACATCTTCAGACAAATACCTACACGTATCAAATCCCTCGGACTTTTTACAAACGTGAATTACATGTAATTGTGAAAGAGGCATAATTTTTCCTACGATACAATTTCGACTTCTTGTCCTTGATCCGAAATCAACTTCCCGAAATGATGATCTATTTCATGTTGCAAAACAACACCAAAAAAACCAGATATTTTTGTGGCAATTTCCGTAACTGTTGCTGGGAACTTGCTTATTTCAAGCTCTTTTGCACTAAAATATATGCTGTGATATCTTTTTAGTAAAAATCTTTTGGGATTTCCCTGCAAATCTATAATGCTAAGACATCCTTCTAAAGAATCAATAAGTGGCTCAAAACCATCATATCGACTATCTAAAAAACACCTAAATTTTTGCCCATCTTCACTTGCAACAAAAAAATTTAAAGGCAAACCACATTGTACAGCAGAAAGACCAACTCCCCCTTTTTTCACACACAAATCTATCATGTGGTTTGCCAAAATCATATATTCATCAAAATCAAGAACATTTGTTGGGAGCAATTTTTTGGCACTAGGTATTTGCTCTACAGGAACGATACCTAGGGGGAAGTTTTTCTGAAATAATTCATCAAAGCTTTTGTCTTTAAATTTAGCCATGATTCAAGTTTCTGTGTTTCCTTTAAAGTTTCATTAGGTATATTCAATATGATTCGTGTAAAGTTTTCATCAACAACAAGTTGCTTATCAACGAAATCTCGTATGACCTGACTTATAGACACGCCTTTAGCTTCTGCATATTTGCGCAGAATATCTTTGTATCTTGAATCAACTACAAGATTTAATATTTTATCTTTTTTTGTTGCCATGAGTTTTTTCATCCTTCTTTTTCTTCTTCTTAGGATTTTTTTCAATGAAAGATTCTTTCATTTTTAGTTTCAATAAAGTGGCTTCCTTCTCACGCCTTTTACGCCGAGCGATCTGAGCAGGGGATTCATAAAACTCAAGTCGCTTAATTTCTTTCATGATGCCAGCTTTATTGCAAGCCTGACGGAAAGCTGAAAGAAGATTCCTAAAATTTCTTTCTCTCTCCTCAAAAGACGCATGTGGTGACAGATCTCTGGCTTCAACCTTTACATTACATTTACGCATTTTTAGAACCCTTTAAAACTTTTACCAATTTACCATGAAATTTTTTAGCAGTTAACTTAATCACATCATCAAAATTAACTTGCTTTTGTCTCATGATATTAAAAGTGTTAGATTCATTTTTTTTACAAAATTCATCTAGACTTCTAATTATACCTTTAAAATAAGATTGATTCAAATCAACATCTGTTCTTACTAGATTTAAAAATGAAAAATAATTTTTACAAATTTTGTTACTAGCAAAAATACTATGCTCTTGCATTTTTCTACTATTTATCCATGTGTTTCTCTCTACTACATTAAAACAGTCAGCTTGTGCAAGCATCCCTACAAAAGTGCTGTTGCCAAAATAATCAAAATAATTACCAATTCTGTGGATCATGGTTATAATTTTTTGAAAATCATTTTCTTTAAAGTAATGCAAGTTATCATTTTGCAAATTTCTACTTATATCAAAAGTGAAGTCGTTCTGAATACAAAAAACATTATATTTTTTTTCAAGCATACTCATAATAAGATCTTGATATAAATCTTGATAATGATTAACAATATGTTGTTTGCCGTCTTGCCAATGAATAAAATACTTCATAGGCATAATTGCTATATTTTTATCACGAGATAATTGAATTTTTTCTATAAACATTTTTGACAAATAATTGTTTGTCAAATATTCAGGGAAATATAAGTTTGCAGTTTTGAAAGTAGTATAAAAATTTTCTTTTAAATACGAAGAAAAAAAATCTTTGTAATCATTTGGGTTTACTACATTTAAAAAATACTCGTGCAAGCTTCTTGTGATTACGTTTATATTTTTACTATCATTTGCAATTCCAACACTTTCCTTATAAAATTCTAAGTTATTATGACTTTGATTCAGACCCCAGACTTCATCGGCTTTATCAAAAAAACATCGCAATCCATTCCATGTAAGAACAATATTATAATACTTCTCATCAGCAACTAGCTGAGGATAAACAGTTTTAGAAAACAATGCTAGCGATGCAAGCTCTCCAAAAATTGCAAATACTTTAATCTTTTTAGGTTCTGGCACTTGAGGACTGCTTATTTTTTCTCTTACAAGTCCTGTTTTTTCGATGTATTTTTGAATATAATCAGAACCTGTAATCATAATGATCCTGCTTTTTTGATTAAATTTTGCACGTAGTCCTCGTCATCTACCATTCCTATTGAAACTCCATAATTTTTATTTTCAAGGTCATCGATATTTTGTAAAATGCAGCTATGAAACTGCTCTATATTGTTTATTACCTTATTGTAATTACATAGTAATACTTTGCTAGGAGTATTTCTTACATTTAGTAGCTCAAGACGAATCCCTTCTTGGCCATTTCCAAACAGCTGATCGGGGCTCTCAATAATTAAGTAGGGTATATTTGCCTCTATACTTAAGCGTGTAGATGCAGTCCACATTTGTATTGAAAATTGACATTTTTTTAACAATGCTATAGTAAATTCTAGATTCTTGGCCTCAGGCTGTGCAGAGAAATCCAAAATACTAGAGTCGGGACACGGCAGAATAGATTGCTTTTCACCAAACCACACACAGTTGTAATTTTTATTTTTAAGATTTTCAATAAGGTCCTTGTAAAAGCATGTGCTTAGATTTCTACCATATGACATTCTATTTCTTGCAAAAATTGCCACCATATTTGGCTTGCTAACTGAGTTTGCGTAATCTAATGCATCTTGCGATATTTCGGGTAAAGGTTCATATTTATCTTTAGCTTTTTCTTTTTGCGCAAAAAAAGATTGCTTAATATCGCTGCTAAAACAGTGAGGGCACACTTGCTTTGAATTTTTACTTCCAAATTTTGTGTCGCATTTTAGGCATGTTGCTTCTAATAGTGCGTTCCCAAACTTAAATGATGGCAATACAGACCCTTCTTTTTTTAATAATAGTTCAAGCTTTTTAATTGTTTTGGAATTATGGTGCAAAGCCCGCACCATATCCCTCAACCACATATGCTTTTCATCTAATTCCCAAAATTCATCACAAAGATGCTTATAAAGATAATCTCTGCCTTGCCATCCAATTATCACTATTTTTTTATCTTTATTGGCACGACGAATTGGTGGCAGCAAATAATGAGGAATTAAAAGTTCACAGCCGAATTCCACAAGACAAAATATAAAAAGTATTTCTTTATTTGGTTTTTCATTATATAAATGTTTGTGAAAATATAAGACATTTTCACTTCGTTCCTTGGTTAAAGCTTTTCCATCTAAGTTATCAATACCTACATTAAGAAATATCAAGTAGATATCCTCGTCATTGTGGCAGGCTTTCCACATTTTGGACAACGAAATTGTCTTTTTTTACCACATGTGGAACAATGATTTTTTAATTCATACAAGTCTTTTAAATCTTCACTGGTTCCTGTGGAAGTCTTGCCCCATCTACAGGCGAGACAACGAATCATATAATTTTTTTCCATATTTTAAATTAGTAAAAAAATGAAAAACCCTCGATATTAATCGAGGGTTTTTAAAATTAACAAATATTCATGCGTTATGCGGTATACTGAGAATTTTTGTAGGTGCCTCCAAGATTATCGCTAATCTTGGCAATTTTGTCTTTCACGCTTTTGATTTTAGTATCATATGTCTTATTTTTAATATCTTTAATCATCTCAACTTCAAGCTCATATAGCTTTTTCTTAAGTTCTTCTAACTCTTTGTATTTTGGATGGGCTGCAAGACCTGCGGTAACCTTTACATGACCATCTTTATCCACGGTATCACTGCCCACCGTGTCCGGATAAACAGGATTTGGAGTGTTGGCCAGAACCTTTGCTTTTTTCTTTTTGGAAAGTTTAGTATCTTTTTCTAAACTTGTTTTAACCAAATCATTTAAGGGTTGACCTTTGTCGGTTCCGTCTGGCAATTTCTTTTCTGATTTTGCTTTCTTCTTAGCTGCTTCCATCAGCATGGTACCTTCATCAGGCACAATCTCACCACTGCGAGAAATGATATCATTCCAACGTTGCACCTGATCTCCGTCTGCCTCTTCTTTGACATCTACCTTGTAGTTGCCAAAAAAATCAGACTTCTCAGGATTGCCCTTAGGACTATCTTTAAATATTCCATCTGCAAGGGCTTTATCCCAAAGGCCTACTAGATCATCAAACTCTTTTTTCTGATTCTGCCACTGGTTTTCCATATTTTTCTCCTAGGACAATAAATTTATATATTATTTCCGAAGCAATTTTTTACATTCAGCTATAGTTTTGTACTTAAAAACCTTATGCCATTGCGTTTCCGAACCATCATAATTTACTCTTCCTTCAAAAAACATGTTTACGGCATTTCTGCTATCAGCCAGATATTTGCACACCTCAAATACCCTTTTCGAATAAACTCCAAGATTGAAATAAATTGCAGCACGTAATAACAGCGTCAAAAGTGAAAACCTCATTTCATCCTTCCAGAATCTATTTAGAACAACTAAAGTTGCTGTCTTTCGCACGGTTTTGTAAATAAGACTTCTAGTCTTTAAACCTAATTCTTTCTCTATAGAAAATAAAAATTCAGCAACATGAACATTCTTTTGTCTTTTATGATTTAAGAAAAAATGATTAGGCTTGGGATAATCTGCATGGAAAATTTCACGACAATCATACCAGCAAGGAACACAAACCTTAGACCTAAAATCTTCGGCAACCCCAAATGCTACATTTTCACAGTGGTATAAAATCGGTATTTCACAAATTCCATTTTTAATGTAGCTTTCAATTTCCTTTTTCTTGATTTTCCGCATGATCTATATATTGAATATCATTTTCTATATTAACCTTACTTAAATGATCATCTAAATTTTTTATTTTAATAATTTCCCAGTGTGAATTATCTTTTGGAACATATTCCTCTTTGGCATAATAATATATTTCAACCATGAATTCATAAGTTTTAGCAGTAACCATGGACTTAGACATGCCGTTATACAAGTCCATGAATATGTTTTTAACTACCCTAAAAGCTTCCCTATTAGAAGTTTTACCCAATTTTTTCATCAATTTGATAGCTTTAGAAGGGCCTATTTTTTCTTCGAAAAGCGCCTCAACTACTTGTTCTTTTAGCTCTCCATCGCAAAAATCAGCCATCGATCTATATGCAACTAATACATCTCCCTTCTGGGGATGGCTTTTGTCAATTTCCTTAAAATATTGACTAAAATTCTTTTCATCTATGACCAGATCATCCATTTTACTCACCCATTTCAAATAAAACTATTCTATAATCATTTTTTTTATCTTTCGGTAGCTCATGCCTTTTATGTTTAGGCGGTGACTTGAAAGTGTAAGTAGGAAACCCATTGCTTGGTGGACATACTTGTATACTAATTAAGTTTCCTTTTTTTAATTCTGCCTTGAATCTCTCATAGTCTTCTTCCCAAACTGTTATTCTACCAGTCTCAAAATTATCATCCATAACCAAAACACTGGCAAACTGTCCTTTACCATTTTTGAATGATTTTTTGTTTACCTCTAGTACTTCACACAATAAGGTCACCCACGGTGCACCTGCTTCCGCTGCACTTCGGACATTCGCAAAATTTTTCTTTTGTTTATAGTCTTTAATAAATTTGACTCTATTATCCCAAACATATCCATAAAAAGTTTCCTGTGCTAATCTTTTGTTTCTGAGCAACTGTACAATTTTAGGATCTTCAATCTTCACACTCGATGGATCAAATGATTCCAAAGTCGGCTTCATAGCTGCTTTTTCATGAAATCTGGTTATACTAGTTTTATATTTCTTTTCAAATTTTTCTATTGTATCTAAAATATGAATCTTATTATCGATATCTTTTTTGTTTACGTAATCCTTAAGAAAATCAAATACTTTTTCAGATAAGTTTTCAACAATTGAAAAAGCAGGAGGCATGGCAGATTTAAAGTCCTCAAGCATTTTTGCCAAGCTTACTATATGTCTTTTTCTTTTTTCATTAATTTGCTTCTGAGACTCAGCATAAGCAATCCAAAATTTATATAAACGTTCTGGTTCGGCTTCATCAAAAACACCAAGTGGTATCAAAGCTTTCAGAACTGCTGCTTCAGTTCCAAACCGCTCAACAAAATCTTCAAATCCTACATACGGTTGCATTTCAACAATTCTTTTTGCTTTTTCTTCACCGATGCCTTTAATATTGGAAAAGCCTATGTAAATCTTTTCATCTACAATCGCAAAATTAACCTTAGATTTATTAATATCCAATCCGCATACCGTCACTCCATGGTTTTCTGCTTCCGTAATATACTCTCGTAATTTTTCATCAGCGCTTTCACACATGAGAGTAGCTGCATAAAATTCAATCGGATAGTGAACCTTCAAATACAATTGACGGGCAGAAATGTATGAATAGCAAGTAGCATGCGAGGCATTAAAACCGTAACCTGCCCAGCTTTCGACAGTGGCCCAATACTGCTCAAGCTCTTCTTTGCTCTTGCCCAAAACAATCTGACCATTTTCTACAAACTTATCTTTATATTTTTGAAATGCTGATATTTTCTTTTTTGATATAGCCTTGATAACCTGATAACAATCTCTAAGAGGGATTTTGCCAACTATACTCAAAACCTGCATAATTTGTTCTTGGTAAATAAAAATACCGTAAGTCTCCCCTAGAACCTTTTGAAGGACTTCTGGAATTTCAAAAGGCTTGATGCCTTTTTTTCTTTCGACATATTCAACATCTGCTCCAATATCCAAAGCACTAGGCCTGTAAATAGAGACGTATGCAACTAAATCATCGAAGCTATCAACACCTCCTTTTGTGACAAGCTTCCTGATACCATCGGAATCGTATTGAAATATGCATTTCAGGTCACCGGCATTAGCAGTTTGAATGCTTAATGGATCATTTAAATACGAAGTGTCACTCCAGTCCCATTCCCCCGGATACGCAGAAATGTTTTTAATATTGTGTCTTTCCTTGACCAGTTTCACAGTTAAGGCTATTTGCCACAAACCATTCACGACCAGTAAGTCAAATTTAATAAGGCCTACAGGGCCAAGATCTTGACCATGTAAACCTTCTACCCATGCAGACACAGCTTCACCATCTGTTCCTTTTACTAATGGCACAAATTTGTCTATATCTTGGTTGCAAAGTATAAGTCCACCAGCATGCTTGCCCATCGACCTGTTTCTGTGTAACAACTTTTGTGTTGCCTGCGCTACATCCGGATGGGCCTCACAATACGCCTTGAGTTTTGGATACAATTCCAACGCCTTATCGTAAGTAAGCGCCTGCCCTTCATCATCCTTCAATTTAAGTTCTGTAGTAATTTGCAAGACTTCTTGTCGGTCCAACCCATGCACACGAGCCATATCAATCAGTGTAGATTTTAGACCAAATGTTCCATAATTACCGATATTACAGACTCTTGTTTCTCCGAATACTTTCGGAGCCCATGTCGTTTTAAGGTAGTCTCTTACTATCGGCAAATAGTCAACATCAACGTCAGGAAATTCTCCGGTTTTTGTTTTAGGTTCTTTTTCCAAATCAACTTGGTCACAAATTCCTAATAGTCTGCAGACCAATAAATTGTTCTCATTTGTTTCAGACTTTTGACCTTTTTCATACAGGTCCAAAAAATATGACTCCATATCCTGCACATCTATTTCAATAAGTTCCCAACGCAATCTTTTTTCAAAATTAGGAGATGATTTCAATTCCGGATAAAGTTCACTTCTTTGGCTAATAATTTGTTTCAACTTTTCCATGTGATCCTCAAAAACAACAGGAAAACAATAAATAATACAGAAAAGGAAAATGCCATGCCACTAATCAGAATACAAGAATACCTTGACAATGCTGGAAAAACAATTGAAAAGGCTCAAGATAGTACATCTGAAAAACTTCCTTACTCCCCCAAATCGCCTGATAAAAATAAAAGTCATGGCAAAAATTATGCCTTTGCAGCAGCTATTGATGCTCCACCACTACCATATCAATCCAAAAATGTAAAAATTGCTCAGGGAAAAGATGACGAGCAAGGGCTTGGGTCATTGGGAACTCCCGGAATCGACTATGGCAAAACCAGAACTAATGTTGTCAATTTCTCTGAAATAAAAGAGCATTGTGGATGTGAAGATAAAAAAGCACCTTTTGTTGTAGCTTATAGCAGCGGCTCTTTCCATCCAGATCCAATACAGGCCATAAAATATATCGTCTACTTAACTAACGAAAATGAAAACATACTCAAAGCTTTGATGAAAGAGGCCAGAAGCAGAGGTTGCTTACACAAATATATGCATCATCTGGCTTCATATCCAGAAATGCAAAAAATTATGCAAAAACAAAGAAATTAATATATTTCTTCCTCAGCTAAATCATCCAATATAAAAGGCGTATGTTCTCCAACATACGCCCCTGCTATATTGAAATCGAAATATTCAAAAGCTTCATCTAATGTCATGTCCTTACAAAGTTTTTCTATTATTTTCTTCTTAGAATACACAACTGAAGAGCTCGTAAATTTAGTGCCCCATCCAAGAATTGCGTCATCAAAACCGTCCATGAAAAGCATCGACTGATCCGCTTCTTTACAATATGATTCAATTTTTTCTTTCAAATTCATGATTTTGCTCATAAGAACATTTTGTAAAAAGACCGTGAAGCTAACGATTTTTGCTTCCAGTCGAGAACACTGCTGTAAAAAGTATTATCTAAAAATGTCGAATAGTCAATGTCAGGATACTTCTTTTTGTTAAATTTTGGGTCGCAAGAGTAATGAGCAATATAATGATTTTCAATTATTTGATTTATATTTGGAAAGTAACAATAATCATTTGAAAACATTTTTATTTTATTTCTTTCACATGCTGCCTGAAAACTATACATTCCTGCCCACCATCTGTAATCTCCAAATTTAGGTTCTGGAAAATTATCAACAATATCTTTGTGTATTTGAATCCAATCATCAATTATTTTTTTAAGCGTGTATGTCCTTATAACAATTGGCACAAAACCACCATTGTAGTATTTCCCTTCATTTTTAAAATATTTTTCTATTACAATCTTGTGTTTACCGAGACTAAACAAATGCCAAGATTCATACAAATCACAAGCATATACTTCGTTAAATTTTAGATTAAAATTTGGATGCTTTTTCAGATGAAACAAATCACAGTCTAGTATTTCTAACAAATCATCATCAGCAAATTTATGAATAATTTGTTTCAACCCTATTTGTATGTTTATTGGAATGTAATTACTGTTAGATAGACTTGGATCAAAATCAAAATGAGAATCGCATAAAGTGTGCGGTATATCAGTCTTCCAATTCATTACTTCACATTTATTTTCATTTGGTTTATTTCTTTTTATTATTACTGCATGTGCTTTTCTATAGGAATCTCTACCATAAACTTTTTTATGATTATGCCAGAATAAATCTAACTGCCACTCAAACCACGGATTATAAACGGCAGTAGGTATGCTTATTAAATTATTATTCACATGAGCCTCAGAGAATCTATATTGTTTTTATTTTGATGTTTATTATCAAATATAATTGGCCAAATTCTTTCAAAACTCCAAGCGTCAAACCCAGACTTTTCTTCAAAATGTTCCATTTTTAAAAGACAATAACGATAAAAATTTAGACTATGTTGCTTGATATGATCACGGTGCACCATGACCTGAGCTCCTGCAGTAAATACAAATTTTTCTATTTTAGACCCATACAAAGATTCATATAATTTGTAAGCATACATAACATCTGGATATGCGATGAAATCCTCTTCATGTTTTTTGCCGTAACCAAAACACCCTCCATTCAAAAATATTCCATCTATAATTCCATTTTTCATCTTTTGAAAAGATTCTAAAATTCCGGGCCAATGATCGAATGGATTACCTTGAAGGAAAAAAGTATATTCTTTTAATTTATAAAAATTATTGCATATATGAAATAATATGGTATGTGCTTCACGTCCAATATTTTTTAATTTTACACAGAACTCCGGGAGATCATCTCCTTTATTGTAAATTTTATAAGGGAATTCCAAACCATGAAGCCAATCGATTTTTTCTTGGTGTCTTGAAATAACTAATTCTATCATTTATTATTTATAGACATCGGATTTAGCTCTCGAAACCATTTTGTTATTATATTTTTCTGCCCACGTACAACCGGCATTCCCCAATGCTCGGACCAAGCGTTACCCTTCATATTTGGCAGCAAATTGTTCCATATAACAGCTTTGCCTTTTCGAGGTTTGAATTCCATATCTAACTTGGTAAACCTAGTACCGCCACCTTCATCTACATCATTCAAATAAACCATCAAAGTCCAAGTTCTCTGTCCTTTTTCTAGATGCGACACATTATATGCGCTCTGCGTATCAAACCAATCGCAATGTTGTTTGAATTCTTGACCAATTTCATACCTCTGACCCTGAGGCTCCTCGGCACACTGCATAGGCCACCGCATAAAAGCATGCATTTTATCATTCAGCACTCTTGTCGGTTCATAATCTCCAATTCTTAAAAAAGCAGTGCTACTTGTTCTTACATTTTGATCAGCTTCTGGATTTGTTACAGTTGATCTCTGTAAGTTTTCACCTATTTTTGCTACAAAAGTATCGCATTCTTCAGTATTTAAGAAGTTATCACATTCATAAATTTCAAGGAAGTTATTTTCTATACGATGCACCAAAGGATTATCGGACAGGGGTTTGTAAAGAGGAAAAATATAACAAGGGTCGTTATTATCTAATGCTTTTTGTGAATCTCTTCTTTTAATGGTTCTCGCATTTGTAGGATAATAACCCAATTCCTGAGATATCAAATCATACTCAAAACCGTGATTTAGCAAAATGACAAATAGATTTTCTTTGTTTTTTTCTGATTTTACATAATTCCAGATCCACCATTTCCAATCATCACTAAAAGATTTTATAAGCATTTAGAATTCTCCAATGATAAAATGATTGTATTACCATTTCATTTTCCCCGCAAACAAGGGGGTCTCTCCAATGGTTCATGGCAGTTCCCATAATTAAAGCCCCGTCACCGGGTTTTGTTTCAAAAGATTTGACATCACCCGATTCTACTTCCACATATAAAGGCCAAGGTTTTTTTATATTTGAATATGTACATATAGTAAGGGTTAAATCCAAACCTTCTCTGTCTTTGTGCTTTTCTAGTTTTGCACCATTATAATAAATTCTTGTATAAGAATTTTCTTCTTTGATATTAAGATTTTTACATCTTTTGCGGACCAAAGGAGTCAATTCAGATAAAAGCTTTTCATATTCAGGTACCCTTGCCAAACCATAAGAATTAGCATAATGAAAATTATTAGCCTCATATGTCAAAGCCTTTTCCTGCATCAATTTAAGAGCAGTTTTATTAAGCAAGTCACAACGAGATTGACTCAATATTTGATCAAAAAATATGTACATCGCATATAAAATAGTAATAATACAAATAGCTATTTTGAAAATTTTAATGTAATTTGCTTTCCGCCTCTGGCCTCACTTAAAAATCTTGAAAACAACAGATTATGCCTAATCGGGTCAACGTCTGTTACTCCCAATAAATACAACAGCAGACTACCAGCGCCACTACCACGTCCCGGCCCTACAGCTTCACGACCATCGCCCCATCCTAATAATTCAGGACATACACGCCTAGCCTCATCAGTCATCATTTTTTGCACAATAAAATAACTAGCAAATCCTTTTCTTGTGATGATATCATATTCCTCAGCTATTCTTTTACCATATTCTCCCATGGGTTTGATATTCCTAAATTTTAAACCATCAGCGATTGCCTGTGCCAATGCCTTTTTTTCATCTTCTTGCACTGGAAACTTTATGCTCCGGTCAAGCTCAACACCTTTGGCCATCTGACATATAGCAACAGTTGTTCTTTTTGCTTCCTCAAAAATTTCCAAGGGTATAGCATCGCTATATTTGGTTTCCCACATTTCATTTAGTTCTTCTTCGGTTTTCATCCAGAGGTTACTATCTTGCAATTCAAAGAAATCTTGATTTTCATTTTCCTGAATCATTTTTTGAATTTCTGGCAGTGTTCTTTTAGTTTGAATCATCAACATAAGCCGCTGGTAATGGCTATCTTCCTTTTTACAATAATGACAGTCATTTGTTACAATTATAGGTAAATTATATTTGTCTTTCATTTGAAGAATAAAAACATCATAAGCTTTCTGTTTTTTAAAATCCAAAAGCATAATTTCAAGATAAAACTGACCTTTAAACATATTCATGTAACGAACAACCACCTCTTCGGCGGCTTCAGGACCTTTTTTGTCAAAAGTTCTACCTATTTCACTGGCATAACAACAAGAGGTGAATATTAATCCTTCTTTATGCTTTTGAAGCATTTCATAATTTACACGGGGCTTGGAATAAAAACCCTTAAGAAAACCATATGACGAAAGTTGAACAAGGTTAGAATAACCTTCTTTGGATGTAGCTATTGCAAGCAGATGGCTGCCTTTTACCTTGAATTCGGCAAGCTCTTCTGGACCAAGCTGGTCCATGAACTTTTTCCTGCTCTCTTCATCAGGAGTAGGCTCAGTGTGTATACGATTGACGTAGAGTTCGCAAGCAAATATAGGACTGAGTTTGCCCTTTCCATGGGCATCACAAATGGCTTCACAAGCTTTGATCTGACTTGGGACAGCACCAAGCATACCATGGTCGCTGACACACAAAAATTGACCATGATTGTGCCAATGCTCTGCGTATTCATCGCACTGGCCGAATCCGTCTAAAAGAGAATATTCAACGCCCCCGGCATAAAATTATGCCGGGGGCTGCATGTCAGTGTGAAGATGTAGGTGTTCTAGACCTACTATCTTCACACTGGTCCTTCCATTGCTCATGTTGCTGCCTGTATGATTTTGAAGCATTGTTAACTGCATTGCAGTATACAGTATTTATCATCCCATGGTCAAGCCAAATTCACGCTTATATTGCATCCGAGAAAGTTGGACTACTTCTCCATTGTGGTCTTTATCACTATAAAAAATCACTTCTTCAGCATTTTGGTCTTTTGTTACCAAGAGCACCGATTTGCCTGTAATTTGATAAATCGATGTCAACGTAGCATCAATATAAGGCATATACAAGGATCTGCCTTCCCATTGATGCTCAAGCAACATAATACCTCTATTGAGATGGTTGTGATCTGTCATTCTAATATCTGGCAAACCTCTGTTAGTATGCCTTTGCATGAGTTTTTTTGCTATTTTTTTTGCATCTTTATTTTCAATAACATATTCACCGTTTGGATATTTTTTCCACTCAAAAAACTCATATTTATCACAAAAATCTTGCGTGAAAAATTCTCGAATTAAGTTTACATCATCATATAATTTTACGACTTCATAAACCTTGTCCTTGCCCATGCCAAGATTTAGATCCCAATTTTCTTTTTTCTTGAAGTCTGTACAATTTTCATACTCATAACCAAATCTTCCTTTATTCCATCTTTCTTCTATATCCATAAGTAGATTGAATCCAAGTTTATATGGATTAGTAGAATACTTACCACCCAAAACTCCAGCTTTATGGATTGAGTATTCAACAATACCTTCGTCATGATGTTTTTGACCAAGAGCGCAAAGCCCCTGTTTGGCAATTATATTGTAATCGACCCAGCTAGCCAGACCTTCGTTAGCCACCTTTGTCATTCCCTGTGGCGCAAAGTACATTGCCTCTTCGTATATCATACTCATGATATCTGCCTGCCATGGCTTTAAAGGTATGTTGGACATTATCCAACCATAAATATCTCTTTCAGGTTTTTCTTGAATGCCAAGCTCCTCGGCCTTTTCTCTTTGGTCAATATTTGCTTTTTGTGAATGAATATATTCCGTGGTATTTATCCAAGAATCCATATACTCCCTGTTTTTTCCTATATTGATACGCTTAGGATGTCGATATTTTCTTTCATCTCTAACGATTGGATTTTTTACTTGCCTTACATTCCACGCTTTAACAGGATCGATTAGAGTTTCAATTCTCATGAGATGATCTATAAATTCTGTTACTTTCTCCACTCCCCATCTTTGCATATATTTTCGGATTCTACTTGCGTGGTTTGCAAGTTCATTAATCATATTTTGAGAAGTGTGTTTAAAATAAATATTATTTTTGAAAAAATGATTATGCCCAGTCGCATGAGCAATCACAGTGACGTTATCAAGCAGAGTATTGCTGTTTAAACAATAAATGTAACAGGGATTACAATTAATGACTAATTCGTAAATTTTGTGCATACCATACATGTAACCACGTTGCATTTCCTCGTATTCCATACCCCATTTCCAATGAGGATACCGAACAGGAAATCCCCCGTAGCTTGCAATTTCACTCATCTCATCATAAGTAAGCATCTGTACAACAGTTGGATAATAATCTAAACCAAAATCTGTACATGCTTTTAGTATATCAGGTATCAATACCTTAAGTTCTTTAGGTATTTGAACGCCCGGAGTTGTAGCTCCACCCTGCAGGATGGGAGCGCCATACATAAATTTATCAGTCATGATTTAGCCTCGAATAACTTTATTTTTTCCTAATAGATCTCTTACAGCATTTAAAACCGCTTCATTTCTTGCGTCTCCTCCCTGACCATGTGACGAATTTGGAATCTCTGCTGTTCTTACATTGTTATCTAACAAATCATTTTTTCTTGCCTCTTCCACGGCTGACAGAATTGAACTTCTGTAGTCATAAGCATAGATTTGAGTAATCCCCACGAAATTAATTAAATGTTCAGGGTAATCTTTTTTAAGTTCTCCTATAAATGTTTCATTATCGTTCATCATATTCTCTCCATCTGTAAAATAAAACACATAAATGTTCCATTTTTGTGGAGGAAACCGATTTTCAAATTGTTTGGATATTAAACGAAGTGCGGAAGAACACATAGTGCCGCCACCATATCTATATGTGTAAAATTTCTTCTCATCTACCTCTTGCGCAACCGTATCATGCCAAACGAACATTCTTTCCACTCTTTTATAAAATCTTTTTATCCAAACATCTATCCACCATGCCATATCAGATACTATTTCACATTTGTCTACATCCATACTTGCAGAGCCATCTCGTGCATAAATTATCACAGCATTAGTTGAAGGATATGTAATTTCTTTATACTGACGATATCTTTTGTCACTATTTATTGGAGTAATAAGACGCACCGGGTCTTTGTAACCGGGCACTTCATGAAGTTTGTTTATTTCACCAGTACTGCACATCCTTTTCAGTGCTGTAAGCATAGTCCTGCGGGTGTGCCGCAGAGATTCTGGGCCGACCAACGATATGTTGTTATATTTTACTTTAACATCTTCAAAAGTATTGTCTTGTTTGGGCTTAAGGTCTGGTAATTCTAATTCGTCCTGCAAAAATTTAAGAATCTCCTCTAAATCCAAGCTTATTGTTATGCCTTCCGCTTCTTGATCTCCCGCTTGATTACCTTTACCCTTTGCCTTTTTATCATCCCGTCCAATAACATCTCCCGGCTTTCCCGGTCCCCTTCCAACGCCTGTGCCGTTATCACCGTAAACAATGTGTGGAATATCAATTTTCGGTATTGTGATTGAGACCTTGCCATTCTTACCCCGTGCTCTAAAAACCGATCCAGTTTTTATGAACTTTTTCAAAGCTTTTCGTATTTTTCCAGAAACTACATCACGAAAAGCTTTGTGATCTTCATTTATTCTACGAGGCACCGTAAACCCCTTTCGTTTTGATCAGATAAATTATTTTACAATACTACACCAATAATTGCAAAATTAATTTATGTAGAACTATTTCCTGATATTAAAAAAGAACAACTGAACCAGCCTAGATTTTTTAGGATCGTCACTAACCAAGCCCTCGTAGCTACTTGCAGAATGTATGATTTTAGCGTCCCAAATTACCAAGCGATTATAAATAGCACCTACACGGTCTACCAATTCCCAATTATCACCGTGCAAAATATTATACTGATTATAAATTTCAGAATCTGCCGTCCTAACATCGTCTTCAGATTTAAACTTTTGAATTTCTAGTTCATGTGTAGGCGGTCTACGACAAAAATACTTTTTATCTCTCCAGAAACTAGTTCCAGAACCGACAGGAGCATCAGGAGTCAAATAAATTGCAGCAGCGTATGTTTGGGAATCACTGTGCCAAACCAAAGGGTCATTATAACCTGTCATCTGGAAACACCCGTTGGCTATTTGATTAAGCCAATCAGTTATCTCAACTCCGAGTAACCTTTCAAATTCTTCTTTTAACCATGGCCATAAAAATCTAGATTTAGTTCTAAGTCCTTTATACCATCTCGTATTAGGTTCAAAATCTTGCTGCAAAGCAAGCGCACGAATAAAGTCAGGATCTTTATAAAATTCATCTACGGCAAGAAAGTGAGGTGCTCTTTTGTTAAAAAATAAATCATGTTGTGTTTTATTTAATGTAATTTGACTGTGAGACAAAAGCATCGGCAAAGCAGCACCGCTTACTCTGCATAAATACTTTACATCATCTTTTACAGAAATAATTGTTTCAATTACGGCATCTATGCCCTGAAAATAAACTTTTTGCCCTTTTTCATACACAAAACTCATTTTGTCCTACTTGTTGTTAAAGTCTAATATAATTAAACTTTCAACTAAAATGTATTGTTTTCCTTGGATAGCTACTATTTGCCCAGCAATTTTGACTGTTTTTTCAACATGATCGTGGGCCACAACTTTATGGTCTTGTTTTTTGAACATCAACTCATGTTTGTAAACAATTGCATCTTTGTATTTTCCAACCGGCATATGGGATAATACTATGCCACCTGTGCTATTTTCCTCTAAAACTCCATAAAACACAATTGATGATTGCTTTTCATATAGATAAGCATCATAAAAAAGTTTGGGCTCTTTCCAAGAAAAATTAGCATTTGAGAATACAAATAAACTTAAAAAAAGCCCAAACATGTTTATTCCTCAATGTACAGACTAAGATCAAATCCGGACTTGGTATCGTTTGGGGAACTAAACTTCATGTTAAGAAAAAAATCCCTTAACTCCTCTGGCAAACTTTCAAGAAGCTGCCCAATAGTGACTTCCGAAGCCCAACCATTCATGAGATGCTCATCCAAATCTTCAAGCATCTGTTGATTTTTGGTTTGCTTCAGCCAACAATTTTTCAAGTTACCAGCACCCATTTTAAATTCTCCTATTCCTCAGCCAAATCACCACGAGCGAAGATAGAACCTACGTAGTCCAAAACGTCCCTCGCAGATTGTTGATTATAACCATATTCCTTCATTCTCTCGACTATAGCATCAATCTTTTCCTGTATCTTTGGGTCAACAACGGAGCTTCCAGATACATGCAGAGCAGATAGTTTAATATGGTCTTTTGTATCTTCAAACAATTTCATCTCAAAAGCTTTTTTAAGCAAAGGAGATGAATCCCAACGGAAGGTTTTCTTCTTATGGCTCATCTCGCCTATAAACGCTGCAATCATACGCCTAAAATCGTCCACAGCATTTTCAGCTACGTCAATCTTAGTTTCAATATTACGCATTAACCTTTCATCTGGTGTCTCTTCACGACCAGTGTAAGGATTTTTGACTTTAGACTTATTGATATAAGCCATCAAATTATCAATATAATTGCTACACAGTCTTACAACAGCTTCTTCGTCTCCAACCAAGGCTTTTTGAACCTCTGCTTTCAGTATTTCATCAAGTTTGTTTTTTGCCAGAGTTATACAGTTTGTGTATTGCTTGATCTGATCTTTGTTTGTAATTAGACTGTGATTTTCCAATCCGTCCATCAGGCTATTAAGTACCATGAATGGATTGATATAATCATGTCTATCAGACAAACAATTAGCAATTTTATCCTGCACATAACGAGCGCTTACCCCGCCTGCCATGCCCTCATCAGGATACTTGTCTCTTAGTTCCTTTACACTATCTTCTGTCCATCCCGGCAACATTTTATCATTGTATAGTTCTGCCTTTTCAACTAGGCTAAGCTTGCCATCTTTATCATCCTGCAATCTTGTCAAGATTGCCCATAGTGCTGCAATTTCCAAGGTGTGTGGTGCAACATGCTGACGTACTTTGCCGTTAGCATAATCTTGTTCAAGCACTTTAATTTCATCATCCCACCTTAGGAGATATGGGACATCGATTTTTACAGTACGATCACGCAAAGCTTCCATAAACGGATTGTTTTTAAGCTTTTCAAATTCAGGCTGATTTGTATGACCGATAATCGCCATATCAACTTGAATTTGTGAAAACTTCTTGGGCTTGATGCTTCTTTCCTGTGATGCACCCAACAAGTCATACAAAAACGCTTGCTCTAGCTTAAGCATTTCTATAAATTCAACCATTCCTCGGTTACCAACGCACAATTCTCCGTCGAAAGAGAATGCTCTTGGATCAGAATCAGAACCAAATTGACTAATTTTCGAGAAATTAATATCACCAGTCAATTCAGTTGAATCTTGGTTTTTCTCATCCTTTGGCTGAAACGTTGCGATTCCAACTCGATCAGGCTCCGAGTGAAGACACCTGTAAACCCGAATATGTTTTGAAACAACTTGCTTCCAATCGCCTTGATACAAATCCAGAAGTTTTTTCATAAAGAACTTGCAACGAGGGTCTAGCTCCCCCTCAACGTTAAGAGAATAGAGTGTAGAAAGGTCTTTTTCGGCTGCTTGAGATCTGTGAATCTCATTCAGTTCAGCAAGTATTACTTTTCTCATTTTGTCTGGGATAAGTCTTAAGGGTTCCTCATGCATAGGACATGGATCAGTATCACTCACATATATTCCATCTGCTCCGGTGGGTAAATTAATCCATTTAAAGGTATACCAAGCACCTTCGGGAGTTTGGCTATATTTTTCTAGCCCTCTCTTTAGAAGACGACAAATAGTAGATTTGCTTGATCCAACAGGCCCATGTAGAAGCAAGATCCTTTTTTCGGTACCGTAAAAACCAGCTGCACCTTTTATGTGCTTCATCATGCGGTCTATGGTTTCTTGCAAACCAAAAATTGGAATTTCGCAATCATCAAAAAAGTTATAATGTGTCAAAACATTACGATAACTTTCAACTTCATTTGATCCCTTCGATACGACCATGTCGTAGATTCTTTGATAGGCAGTACGAATGAGCTTAGGATTGGCATAACATTTTTCAAGATAGTCTTCAAAAGACATTTCTTCGTTTATAATTGCATATTGAGATTTGTCATACTGTTCTGCCAGCAAATCTAACTTGCTCATAGCACCAAACTCCTCTTATTCAACTTCACCGAAGAATTCGCCACCGGAAATATCATCTAGTTGATTATACGGTGTGGAACCTACGTGCGATGCTTGCTCAGCATCTCTGCGAAGCTCTTGCGCCTTCTCCAAATTATATCCTGCTCTATAACCAAAGTTATCAAATTTACTAGTATCTTTTGGATTTGTAAATTTAATACCCGCACATGTCACCTGTTGTGTTTTTCTTTTGGACTTACAAGCAGGACACTTTACATCCTTGTATTTTCCAGACGAATCATAATTTGTCAACTCTTCGTACTGAATTTTACATTTTAAACATTGAAATTGATAAGTTGGCATAAAATCCTCAAAAAAAATTACCGGAGATTTTTATCCCCGGTAATTATGAAAGTAATGATTGTACTTCTTTTTTAATTCATTTCACTCACAATTCTTTTTAAGGAATGATAAGTTTTCCTTATAATTCCTAACTTGCTTCTGTTTGATCTAAAGTACCAAAACAAATCTTTGCTTGCAACAACTATTGCATCATGTAAAATTTTCTCATCTACATCACTACGAAGTATGTCTGTCTGCTCCTGCTGAGACATGATAATTTGATCTTCTAAAGGTATTTCATTCTTGCTTCTTTTCTTGCCGAATTCCTTTTCGGACTCTTCATCATCATTATTAAAAGGAAAATTAAATCTATTTCCCATAACAGCCTCCTGTATAAAAGTGACTCATTCTTTCTATCCTTACTTTTCAGGTATTCCACATCATAAGGATACCATTTATTATTTATAAATAGCAACAAAATATAACAAAATTGATAACTACATCTGGAAGTAATTTGCGACAAAAAATGATTACTTTTTAATGTAAATTGATGGCTTATGTGTCAAGCCCATGTGTGGTTTTATCGGTTTAATCTTAATTCTTTTGCGATACGACAAAAGCGTGCTGGTGTCCCCACCTCGACGTTCAAATGCGTTTCTCTCATCAATTTGTAGAAATTCTTTAAATGTCATTTAAACATGCCTGTTGCAACATATCTGCTTAACATATCCAATTGAGGCTTGGGCAGTCCTGTAGAATTGAGAATACGTTGCATGGCAGGGTCAATTACCTGAGCTCCTGCTTGAGCCTTGGCTTTATCTGCCTTATCCTTTAAAAGGCCTACAGAAACTAATGCCTTTCCCACTTTCAAAAGATCTTGGCCCGAAGCCTGCTCTTTGTATGCGCTCTGCAACCATTCTTGAAATGAAAGCATAATGCCCCTCCATAATATTTATGAATTCACTTAAATATTTGATATTTTATTTATTTTTTCAGTAGTGCTAGTAACATCCATGTAGTCAAACAAAATTACTTCAGCTATTTGATTTCCAACAACTTCATGTTTTTTGTAATCTCCACCTTTAACAATAATATCAGGATCTATTTTTTTAATTATTTCTAAAGGTGTGTCTTCTTCAAATGACAACACGTAATCAACGCAATCAAATGACGATACAATTTTAATTCTTTCCTCTAAAGGCAAAATAGGTCTGCCACTACCTTTCAATCTTGCCGTGCTTGCATCACTATTCAAAGCTACAACAAGTTTGTCTCCATGTCTTTTGGCAAATTTTAAAAGCTCAACATGTGCAGCAGTGAGACCAAAATCAAAACAACCATTTGTAAACACTAACTTAAAGTTGCGCTGAGATAAAATTTCAGGCTCTTCAACATATTTAGAATCTGACAAACTTAGTAGCTCCGCAGGGCTAATTGGCTGATTCATATTTCTTTGCACATAAAAAGTTCCCGCCTTATATGCTATTTCACAAGCTTGTGGCAAGGTAAACCCTCTTAATAAAGCCATAGACATAAAGCAAACAAAACAATCGCCAGCACCAATCACACTTGATACCTTTTTAGTTCTTTGCTTGGGCCTATACTCAAAATAATCGCTGTCTTTCCCTACTACGCCTTCCCCAGATTGTGTAATTACAACCGATTTACATCTTATAGAATTTGTAAAAAATTCTACTTGATCTTTCCAGCCTTTTTTATCACTTAATGTTTTTGCTTCTGACGCATTTGGTTTAAAAACAGTGCAGTCTTCCCACAAATCAATATTCGCATGTTTTGGATCAACTATTGAATCCGCATTTTTAAAATATTTTCTAAACCAAGGCATATTGAAAATACCTTTATTGTAGTCTGAAAATATATTCATGTCAGATGATGGTATCACCAAGTCCATCAAATGTTTTTTGATATCATCTAAACCAAAGTTTTCTTTTTCTATGTCCCACCGTACCAATGGTATGCCATCTGAATAAATTCTTTTTTTAACCGGAAGAAGCATATTGTCTACGACTTTGCAATAATCTGTGTTTATTCCACGTGCATTATAAATAATTCTTGCCAAGCTTGTTATTAACGAAACATATTTTACATCTACATTAAAATAATTAAATTGCATAGCAACATTAGCGGCACCACCGGGCACGGAGCCAGCCTCGGGATCTTCTGAGGACGATTTGAATACTGGTATTGGAAACTCTGGACTAATTCTATTTACATCCACATCATAATACCAGTCTAACATAGAATCACCGATGACATTGATGCTTATCTTTGATTCCATATTTTTTTTAAGAAAATTATTTATGATGTTCATATGAATCCCAATTAAAAAGGAAGCACGTATCGTAAAATACGCACTTCCTTAAAGGAGATAAACTAAGCAAAAAAAAGCATATGTCACACATGAATTTTCCCGCACATGCAACGCCAATATTATAGTTTCAAAAATAAATTTTAAAAAATAATAAATTTGATTACCATTAGTTTGAAAAATTAGATATATAATTTTAAAGGTGCATTATGAAAAATAAATTTTTGTTAGGCCTTGTTTTTAATATATTATCCTCTGTAGCGGTTGCCCAAAACAGTGTTCCCAACAAAGTTGAGGGACTAGAGCTTCCACCAAAAGTAACATTAAATGATGATATAAAAACAACAACAATTGAAGCAAAATCAAAGGGTCTGGTTAAATGGCTTGTAATTAGTTCAGACAAAATAAAATACACTATTGATGAACAAAACAACAAAATAACATTAAATTTGCCAGCACAAGGTGACATTAAAATACTAGCAATTTCACTTGTTGAAGGAAAAAACACAGAATTTGCAGCAACAAGTATACACGTGAAACCTCAAGAAATAAAGAAAGAAACCAAAACAGAAAAACCAAAAGTCATTATGTTTTTTGATTACAGTAATCTTACAAATGAACAACTAAAAATAATTAATAATCAATATACCAATTTATATACAACATACAAATGTTATGATATAGGATCACCCCTCTTAACGAATGAAAAGTATATGGGTTTAACAAACAAAGGAAATATTAAGTCACTGATGATTGTTGAATCTACAGATGGAAAGATTCTTTGGTCTGGCCCTGTGCCTGCCAACGAGAAAGAAACCATGGAAATAATAAAGTCCACACTTAATTAAATTGGCAAACCCAAGGAGATTTTATGTACACAAGAAACGCCGTGTCTGCAATGTCTGTTGAGCAGGTAAATAAATTAGAAAATGATGCTGTGACTATGGGCATGTCAGCCCCAGAAGTCGGTGAAATAGTATCTAAATACGGACCTGATGTACTTTCAGTAATGGTAGAAGCTCTTAAAGGTGGATTTAGTGTTGGTTTTGTTCTAGAACTTTTCAGGTTGTTTGGTCCAATATTTTTGGATTTTGCAATAAGCCTATTTACTGAAAAGAAAAAAATGGGCATGGTCGAAGGAGACGAAGAAAAAGTTCTCAACGACCTTTTAAAAGGCAGTCCTGTACAAGGCTTGCCAGAAGAACTTGTCAAAACTCTATTTACCAAGCTTCTCCCATATGTAATTAAGAAATATGGACCCGATATGATGGCGGCAGTAATCGATGCCATCACACGACTAACTGAAGATGACAAGAAATCAGGAGAATAAAATATGTTTACATCATTTCTAGTAACTTGTGCATTGTGTTTTGGACAACCAGATATTTCACTTCCTCCGGTAGCAAAGACTGAAGTTGGTGTATTCCTGCCAATTACAGCTACCACAAAGGGGGAAATTGTTCAATTCGTAGCATTAGATCCCGGCCTGTCAATTTTTCCAGCAAATCTACTTACAGACAAAAGAACAACTGTCGTTGTAGCAGCCAAAAGCGGGCGATACAGAATACTAGCTTACACAAGCATTGAAAACAAACCTAGTTTGCCTGCAATAACCACAGTCGTCGTTGGAGATCCTCCTCCCGATAATAATGACAATTCCAAACCAGATCCAGACAAGCCAAAACCGGATCCAGACAAGCCGAAACCAAAGCCAGACGAAACTATTCTTGATGCAGATTTTGTCTCATCTGTGAAAAGTGTATTTGGTGGACTGCAAGAATCCGACAAGGCTAGCAGCGCCAAAAAACTGGCCGCCGTATATGATCTTGCGGCACTAGAAGCCTCAAATTCAAATCACAAAACAGTCGGAGATGTTTTCACCGCCTACAAATCGATTATGTATAAAGGTATGCCAGCTAATAAGATTATGGCTATACGTGAATCTATAAGCGATTACTTAGATTCAAAAATGGGTACCGACCCAAATCTTCTTTCAAATAATCTTGATGCAGCCACAAGAACTAAAATTAAAAACCTTTTTTCACAACTTGCGCTATTGCTTGGAGGCTTAAATGGATGAAATCAACGTAAACGACGATTCTTTGCCTGAAGGCGTAACTTTTGGTTGGGTCAATGATCCTGTTGCTGTAGAAGAAGTAGTATCGCAGCTTCCATACAGAACCTTTGCAGACACTCCAGCATTTGCCATGTCTGCGGACGAATTGCCTGATAATTGGTACTTGTGGGATTTTGCTAGACAAGTTACCGGAAATTTGCTTCCACCAGCAAACCAAGGACAAGTCGGCTCATGTGTAGCTTTTGGTACAGCAAGAGCTATAGAATATACAATTTGTGCAGAAATAGTAAATGGACAAAAAGAGGAATATGCAAAGCTAGTAGAAGAAATACTTTACGGGGGGTCACGAGTAGAAATTGGTGGTGGCAGACTCGGATATGGAGACGGCAGCATCGGTGCTTGGGCTGCATCCTTCGTTAAAAAATATGGTATTTTAGACCGTAAAGTATATGGTAAATACGATTTCACTAAATATAGTGAATCTCGTTGTAGAGACTACGGTCGCTACGGCGTACCAAATGATATCGAGCCTGAAGTCAAAAAACATCCTGTAAAAGAAACAGTCATGGTGACTACACTTGAACAAGCACGTAAAGCACTATTTCAAGGTTTTGCGATAGCAATTTGCAGCGGCCAAGGATTTTCCATGCGACGTGATAGCAATGGTATATGTCGTGCTAGCGGTTCTTGGGCGCACTGCATGTGTCTCTGTGGCTGGGCAACTATTGGTGGAAATTTGTACTTCAGAATTGACAATAGCTGGGGAGCAAATGCTCACACAGGCCCAACAGGACCCGGATCCCCCGGCCCCGAAGGCTTTTACGCAGCAGCCTCCGTTGTTGCAGGAATGCTTGCCGAAAAGGATAGCTTTGCTTTCTCATCTGTCGAGGGTTTCCCTATGCGCAAAATTAGATGGTGATAAAAATCAAAACAAAAAAAAGGCCCGGTTTTAAAACCGGGCCTTTTTTTAGATCTCGAATCCTAATGTTTTAGCTTTTTCGATCCACTCATTTTGTTCCCTTTTATTTTCTGTGTCAATACGGCCTACTAAAGACAAAGAACTTTTATCCGAATTATATTTTTTAATAGCATTTTTTTCTAGACTTGTAAGCTTCATAGCCCCACGCATAGGATGATACTTCTCCCATGCTTCAATAGTCCAAGGGCACAAATGCCTTACTATTTCCAAAATCGCATTACCATATACCTGAATTTCATATTGCGCATGATGATCACATCTCAAAGCCATCAAATGCATCAAATTATGTAAATCTTGTTTCCAATACCATTCTGTATAGAGATTAACAGGCAAAACCATTCTTGCTTGTTCTCTTGCCACACCGGCTTCAATCATTCTCGCATAAAGTTCATAAGAAGATTTTGCTTGTGCTTCTATTGCACTAGAAAATACACTTGCTTGAATATCATCTATCTTTCCTTCTGATCCCTGCTTATTAGTACTGGATTGCGCCCTAAGTTCTTGCGGTTTCGGAATATAAAAATTATCTTCCATGACGGAATATCTTGCACTAATCTCATTCAAGCTGCTGGATCGGTGTCTTATCATCTGACGAGCTACGAAAATAGGCAGGCGCATGTGGAGTTTTATTTCTATAGACTCAAAAGGAGATGTATGCGCAGCCCTGAGCAAATAATTTATCAAACCCTTGTCTTCATTAATTGTTTTAGTGCCGCTTCCGTAACTTGTTCGAGCCATCTGGCAAATAGCATAGTCACAAGTTTGTCCATCAGGTACTATTCGTGGCATTACATCAACAAGTTCAACAAAACCTAAATCGAGACATTCAATTTTCTTGTTGGGGACTAGATCAAGAGCATCCATAAATGATCCTACCAATAAAAAAACGGGATTTTAAGGAAATCCCGCAAACCTTTAACACATATGTGTTGTATTACCCCTCGGAACATCTATTTAAAATTATTACAGAAACCAAACCATAGTCAAGATAATAACAAAACAATTTATAGAGGGGCTGAAAATAACTTAGTTATCTTCACTATTTTTATTTGCCATTTATCGGCAAAGTATGTAGTGGTCCAGCTAATCCTTTTTCAACAGGAAATTTTCTTCTTACAAATTTTTCATGTCCACCGAAAAGTTTTTTTGGCACGCCCGCAATCATGCCGGTTGTCTGTAATCCCCCTGTACCGGGCACAGCAACTCCAGCAAATGTTCCAGTTTCTTTAATTTTAAGCCATTCTGTGAATTTCATGCCACACCTCCAGCACCAGTAGATGGAAATCCTAACGTAGCAAGATCTCCTGTTGTATTTGCACTTATAGCACCTGTTATTTTATCAAGACCTTGTTTTAAAACGGCATTTTTTATATAAATTGGATTTGATCCTGTCTTTTGTGTTATACGAGGATTAATTGTGATTTTTGCTCCGATTAATTTTCCTCTTACCATTCTAGGCTTCATATTGCCAACTGTAGCTGCTATTTGTTTATCTCCTGCTACTTTGTCTGCTATGTAAGATGGCACTTCTAACACTTTGGCTGCATCCTTTGGGGACATACCAACAACAGTCTGCAAAGCATCAAATGGGCCGCCCTGACTTTTCTCGGCTTCTTGTTCTTGAAGAAACATCTTGAAATTTAGTGAATCCATAACAATATATATGCTTATGGAAACAAACAAATTAACCAGTGCTGGCTTTGCCGCCTTTTTTGCAAAAATTTCTGAAGTGGAAAATAAATTTGATAAACTTCAAGGTTTCTTAACAGCCAATCAGCTTATTATGTACTTTACACATAAAAAAGACGGCAAACAACCAAAAGTTTATGGATGTGATGACAACAATAGAATTTCATATCGCAGGATGTTGCTATCTAAAAAAGATCACAAAGGAGAGCCGGTTGAGTTTTTCACAGCCCTAGATATCGGCAACAAAATTAAAAATCCTAATGACAAATCAGAAATAATTTTTAGTAAAAATGATCTAAAAGATATTGATCTTGTAAAGTTTGATAAAGTAAAAGAGATACTTGGAAAAGCTAATAAAATCACTGTTTCTAACGGCAATACAAAAGACAACTTAACTCTTATTGATGATGCATGAAAGACAATACAAGGAGCTATATTTGTTTTGTTTGTTTTCAAGACTTCGAAAATATAGATTCATTTAGACAACATATAATCAACAACCATGAAGAAGGCACAGATTACGTTCCCTGCCCTTCATGTAAAATTCCTTTGCGTGATGTTACAAGACATTTTGCTCTTAGGCACCCAGAATTAGCTTTCCCCAAAAACTATCCCACCAAACCGATTGTAATTCGAGACATTAAAAAAATACATAAAAAGAAAAAACCTACATACAAACAAGGAAATTTTTTCTCTAAGAAAAACAACAAAGATTTATTTTTTAGATCCGGCATGGAATTAGAATTCTATAAAATATTAGAGACAAAATCGGATGTTATCAAATACAATGCAGAACCAATAGAAATAGATTATCAATATGAAGGGGGCAATCACAAATACATCCCAGACATATTGGTTGAATACCAAAATAACAAAAAGGAACTTTGGGAAATAAAACCCAAATCACAAACTAAACTGCCTAAAAATCAAGCCAAGTGGCAAGCTGCAAATGAATATTGCAAGAGAAGAAACTGGAATTTTCTTGTTCTTACGGAACGAGGACTCAGGCTTTTAAAACTAGGAAAATTTCCTACCTGAAATGACTTAATATGCTTGGCAACAGCAAATTCTTGCCTTTCTGTAAAAAGGTATCTCTACTATTTTCATTCCGTAAAAACAGATGAAAATACTCTAACCCCACTGGAGGATTGATTAAATTACTATGATTAATTAATCCATCTGTAAGGTTGTCTCTTGCAAATTCAAGAATAGGCTTGAGTTGTGACTCCGATGGGTTTGGGTCATCATTTAGAAAGCCGTCTCTAAAGACCAAAATATTAAGACCATTTTTTTCGGAGACAGCCTTGGCTTCATTAATATAACGGCCATCACTAATTATAATATTTTTACTAGTTCTCAAAGCTATTTGAATCCAGATGTCGTCTACGATTTGTCTGAATCCATCTCCGATATTCTGCAAACCTTTTCTAATAGGCATTTTGAATCCGGGAGGTGCTTCTGGAGATCTTTTCCAATCCTCAATAAATTCTCTGGTAACATTGAATGCAGTGCAAAAGGTATTTTTTACAGCATCTGCAAATGCTGCTCTTTGCCACTGAATGTCCCCGTTTTGGTTAAGTAGATCAACTAAATAATCGCATAGAGTATCCTTGCCCATGCCCATTTGACCTGCGCAAGATATGATTCGCATATTAGATTCTCTCTTAAATTAAGCAATTAATTATATTTTAGCAAAAGGTTCCAACATGTCAATACTTATGAGAAACGAGACATTTCGATTGCCTTCAATTACCTTTCGTGTCGCAAACATCGACTTCCCCAAAATAGTTTCGCAATTACCTCCAGACGGCAATTTAGATAACATAATATTGCAGTTAAAAGCACAAACAGTATGGATACCATATGTGCCATATCCACTAAAATTTGGCGATGAATTTACTTTACATGAAATGCAAGCTATTGAAACCTATAATAATTTTATAGGCAAAGAGCCAAAAATATTAGAGGTAGTTACCACGGATTCTCCATGATAGAAAAAAAAGACGTTGAAAAAATATGCAATAATTGTTTGCTCTATAATAGAAAAAATTCAACATGTAGAGTAGCTGCGCTTATTGATGGCAAAGAGTATCATATGCCAGTTGATCCATCAGATAGTTGCCATATGGAGCAACTTGGTATACCAATCAAACAAGTAAGATGGTGGGTTGAGGACGAAAATGGTAAGCCAGTAGATGGAAATGGCATCGTGAAAATAGAATATCCCGAAGAGTTTTTTGGAAAACCAGAACAAAAAGATGTTACTTAGTACTTATGTTTTTTAACAAAGTTTCCTTTTTTATTCCACATACTTTTGCTGCCTCATCTATCCGATTTACGATTTGTTCCCTTGATGCAAAACCTTGTGCATAAAGCTTTTCTGCCTTAATTTTACCAACACCTTTAATTTCAATTAAATCCACTAATTTAGCTGGCACTCCATACTGCATTCTTTTGCTTAAAGTTTTCAAGAAATCTTTCTGTTTCCAATTTTTAGCTAATGAATCAATCCCTTTAAGAATTTCAGCAACTCTTGGGAAATCATTTTTAAGATTGTTATAAATGGAAATGTGCCTTGATTCATATTTGCCATTTAATATTTTGTAATAAATATATGCAGTCTTTATAACATTTTCAGGATAATTTTTATCTTTGCTTTGGACCGCTTCTATAAACTTTTGCATTTGTACTTTATCGTCTTTAGATAAATTTCCAACCATGTTTGAAGACGTATTTGCTAAAGCGAGACAGACATCAAGATCACTTAAATGTGCATTTTTAAATAGACGACTGAAGTTGGCAGCCCAATTCGAAATGTCAAATGGATTTGCATAGAAAAGAGCAGATACTTTGCCTAAGCCTGTAATACTATATTCATTTGATTTTTCATCAAAAAATATCACACCAAAGTTTAAAAGTCTATCAATAGTTTTTTCGAGTATATTATCATGAATTCTTTTATTCTGATAAAATGCTAGTGTTTTTTCGTGCCACTTCTTGATGTCACTTAGGGTTTTTACATTCCCAGCATAAATTTCATATACGACATGAAATGCAAGTGTATCATAATCGCCTAAAAATGATATTTCTACCATTTTTGATTCGATATTCTGAGGCGACAAAACAAATTTTTCTAAATCAAGTCTTTTACTCTGGGGAAAAAAGATATACGCATCACCCTGTGGATCATATGCAGGCCGACCTGCTCTTCCTACCATTTGCAGAATATCATAGCTAGGCACGATCTCATTGCCCCGGGTTACCCCAGCCACAATGACTCTTCTTGCTGGCAAGTTTACACCCCAAGCTAACGTACTTGTGGCGACTAGCACCTTGAAATCTTTATCGTTTTTAAAATTAAATTCTACTTGTTGTCTTTGCTCTTTGTTAAGATTCGCATTATGAAATTCGGCTTTGATGCCTCTCCTTGAAAATTCTTCTAAAAACATTTCACCTATTTTTTTAGCATGGACAAAAATTAAAAATTTGTCGGAGAAATGTCTTTTGACAAGATCGCATGCGGAATCAATCAGTTCATGCACACTAGATCTAATACCCGATTGATCATCATAATCTAAGGTGTGTATTTTGAGCTCACAAGGTCTATACTTACTTCTAATTACATAGGTATCCTTATTATTAAGAGATTTTGACATCCATCCTGCTACCTGCTCAACATTCGGCAGAGTTGCAGACAGAAACACTAATCTGGCGTTTGGATTGACCTTGGAAAAGTTAATAAGAGCCGATTCTAAATGGTCTCCTCTTCCAGTTACAGTCAATAGGTGCGATTCATCCGTGACGCATACACCGATCTGTTTAATCCATTCTCTTTTTTTGGATGAAACTCGCAATTTATGATTTAACATTTCTGATGTCATAATAATGACATCAAAATCGTCTAAAGTCTCATCGTTATTATCTTTCTTGTAATCACCAGTAAAAATGCCAATTTTTAAATCTGAAAAGTGGTGAGCAGAGTCGGTCCAATCATAAAATTTTTCATTTGCCAGCGCTCTTAAAGGTACCAGAAACAAAAACTTTTTTTTGTTTCTGCGAATTTCATACGAGCCAAACATTTCTGACATAATTGTTTTTCCGGCACTAGTAGATGCCGCTATCAAACAATTACAATCTTTTTCAACAATTGGGAATATAGAAGACTGGACAATATTAAAATTTTCAAACTGCCATTTAGCATATGAAAATTGAGAAGTTGGAATAAGTTCGTTTTTTTCTGGCAGGGCAATTACGTTTGACATAATTAAGCATTATACAAATTTATCTTGGAAATACAATAAAAAAACCGGGCCTAATTAGGCCCGGTAAACTGAGTCAAAACTGGTAATCACCACCTTTCAAGGGAAACGACTCAATTTATATTAGTTGATCTACCCTATATCCTCTTTTATCGAATTCTTTCATACAGGAATATGAAAAGGATTCTACGTTTTTTGCAAATTCATCCCAATTTCGAGATGCCGAAAAAAGTGAAGCAACTTGATTTTCCTGACCCTGTTCATCCTTAAGAGATGAAAGGTAATCAAATGCTTGTGCCATATCATCTTGATAACGATGATGTAATCTGCTGCAGAAAAAAACAAGATCGTTATCTGTTAAACTATGGGTAAAACTCTTGCAAATCGTCTCAGGCTTTTTAAGAGCCATAAGGATACTCCATGAAGATAATCAACCAAGAAAAATTAGCAAATTTGCTAACACAGAACTGGACAAAGTTTCTTGATTACAAAAACCTCATGGAACTTGTAATCAATACTGTACAATTATATGCTTCGAATTGGTCGATGTTAGAATATTGTGGAAATATTCAAGGCAATAAAATTTCAGTAAGCAAAACAGAATTTAATAAAACATCTATTTTATTTTATATTTATTTTGAGGTTTTATTAGATGAAAGTGTAGCCATGGGCACATTAGAGCTTAATGTGCCACTATATGGCCAACATACAGTTAACAAAATAAACGGAAATATCTTTTACAATAATTAAACTACATTTACCGCTCTGATATTTATTCCGTCACAGTCTACAAAAGTTTCATCCATCACGATTGCTTTTTCCTCATTTTCAAATCGTATTCCTAAGTTGTAACTATCGATGCATGCGGCTCTATTTTCCTTTTTTGCTATAACCCAACAATAATCGTCAGTTTTTTTAATTGCTCCTTTTTGATCTTCCTCCGTAATTCCTATTTCCAAAGTAACATTATCTGGCAGCAGAAGCTGTATGTGTCCGTGCTTTAAAAGATGATTTATAAGCAAGGCTTGTATTTTATTAGTTTTCATAGATCGTCCTTTGTAAAAAGGCCTAATCTATTTATTGATAAAAATCAGAAAACAATAATATATGTTTGGTTTAATTTAGTCGGAAATGAAAGCAAAAGTATTTCCCATATATTTTTTTATTTGAACTTCTTCTTGTACTATTGACGCATCTTCTCCATCGATTGTTTCAACCTTTGTCCAACAAAAAACCGTTGTTCCTTGTCTTATAAAACTAAAAAATATATTCGATTTACTATTTCCAAGAATTTCCAAGGCTGTTTTATAAACAATATGAAACGGCAAAGTCATAGACTTTTTCGAAAAAATTTGTACTGTTTTTACAATATATTCCTCAACTTGATATTCCACACAATACATGCATATATCATATCCATCTATATTTGTATTAAATAACCTATATAAATTAAGTTTTTCTTCGAATTCTTCATTTATAAAAAAACCACAATATGGTCGTAATATTGATGCCCAAATCTTGCACAACCTAGTTGCCTCAAAAAAATTAGCGATTTTTAACACTAAATTGCCCCCTGAAGCTTAGCAATTAAATTATTAATAGAATTTTTAGAAGAACACAATATTTGTTTCCATACTGGACACACATCTCGATCATTTTCAGATAGGAGTGCAAGTTTTGAAATCACCCACAGTGACACTTCATGGCTTTGAAAGTATTGGCTTAAATTTAGAAATTCGAAAATACCATCCAAATTTTTATAACTAAAATCGGTTATCGTATTTTTTCCAGACCTATTCAACTTGGATTGCTCTACAAAACACAAAAGCAATTTACACCAATTAATTGTATCATCAGGATCTAAACACGCAGAGGCATCCATGATTCTAAATTCAATAGTTTTTCTTTTGCCTTTCTGAAAATGATAAAAATTCAGAGCAAAATATTTATTATCACTTAATATTTCAGCACATCTTTTTGCATTTAGGATTTTTTTGTCATCAAATCCATAAAAAAATCCTAATGGCTTGCAGTATCGATTAAGCCATCGTTTTGGATGTGTTAAAAAAAAGAAAAAATGTTCATACCATATCCATCGTTCTATTAAATCAATTATGTCATTATCATCAAAATCTGCAACCTCTACATGCACATGTAAACTGCATCGATTGTCAGCTTGTATATTTTTGTCCCCCGCCAAAGACTCTATTACTTCCCTTATTTCTGGCATGGCTTGCGCAAATTGTGCAGGAGGACTGCATACTTCCAAGCCACAACTTGAGTCAGGTTTTACCAACCAGTTAGAATTATTATTTGTTTGATGCCATTTATTAATTTCCACGTTTTTCTTTAATTTTTCAGAAATTTTTTGTCCGAAATAATATATTCCATGAGGTAAATTATTTACATCATTTGATCTGCTAAGTTTATCAAATGAGTTATATTCTAGTTCAACACCAATTCGTCTAGAACAAAATTTAAACATTTGAACATCCAGCAAACATACAATAATATTATAGTAATTTTTCTGGAGTCAAAATGTCAGATACATTAAGCGTCATGATTGAAACAACAGATGGAAGACAATTTTTCTTTAAAAAAACCAATCTCAAATCAATCAATGCTCTTGCACATGCTATTAAAGCTAAAATTTTCATTGTAAAGACAAACACAAAAAACATCAATACCATAGAGGAAAATATCAAATTTATATGTGATCAGTCACATATTACTTCAAAAAATTTGTTCACTATCATAAAGGATCCAAATATGAAAACCACAAAACTACCAGACAAAAAAATACGTGAAATCATAAAAGAAAATTTTATAAAAAACAAAAAAATTAGTTTCAAAGAAATACAATATATTTTTCGCAAACACAATATATCTGCCAGTAGCCTAAATCAAAAATTTACACAGACAAGACTAGACCTGTCTGTGTTAGGGTATCAGATTGAAAAGATAAAAAACGGTTTATACGCTATAAAAAATGCTTGACGCTATCCTACTCTGAAGCAACAACCATCTGCGCAATAGAGTTTATGGTAAGTTTTTGAGCCTTTTTTGCATCCATTTTAATTTTCTTGTCAAATCTTTCCTCAATATTATACAACAAGTCCATGTAGTCCAAGCTATCAAGACCATAGTCTGACAGCGGCGTGTCATATGATTGCTTATCAATATCTTTTCCAACGGTAATTTGACAAACGTAAGCGACTTCATCCATAACCTTATCAATGTTTTGCATTTCTTCCTCCTTATAAAAAAACAACTCCCTCATGACGCACGAGGGAGTTGTGTGTTCTTTATGATACAACAATTATCCTAACAGTCCATCGATCTCCTCATCGTCCCCATCCCCAGCTTCAAGAGCTTGAATATCAGGATCGTCGGTTGCTGCAATAGCATCTTTAAATGGTTCAAGATAATCTCGTACATCCTCAGATGTATCAGCATCTATAAGCTTAGGACATTCTAGCAACACATCAATTGGAACGTCATTTCTGTCCATAGATGACTTAAACTTAAAATCTTCTTTGCCATCTGCGAATTCTGGCTTAACTTTAAAGTTACCAGCACCAGACGCAACAATTCTGTCTGCATCTAGCAAAGCACCCAGCAAACCTCCAATTGGATTAATTCCTCGTTCAAAAAACAAAGGAATATTTTCTACTTCTATGAAAGGTCGAACAGAACGATTTTTCTTATTAGAAATCTTGATGTTAATTCCGATGCTCTTCTTTCTTGCGAGTCCCGGCACCTTCTGCTCAATCTTTTTTTGAGTTTGTGTGCGGAAACGTAAGCTGGCATAAAACGGCAATGCATTTCCACCACCAGCGGTGGTTTCTGGGTTTCCGTACATTACGCCTATTTTATCACGAATTTGATTCATGATAACAACACTTACGTTGTTTTCTTCCATAACCGTATTTAGTTTTCTTAACTCTTTGGAGCAAATCTTAGCCCTTTCACCGGGCTGTTCATTGCCACCAACAATTCGCTTAAAATCTGCTTGTGTATAACCTTCGGGCAAGTCTGTTTCCCGAAACTCCCTTGCGCAAGGACTTACAGATATAGAGTCATAAACTATTACAATCGGTTTGTCAGCATATTTCTTGTTGCTGCGAATATGCTCGATTGCAAGATACATGACATGGAAACATTTTTCCAATGTTTCTGGTGTGTACCTAACAATCTTATTCAAATCAGCATGGGATGCCTTTTTAATGAAATCTTTATTGATAGCATTTTCACTATCAATTAGGATTGGAATGCCTCCTAGCTTCTGACATCCAAAAAGCAAATTGGTGCCTAGAAGGGACTTAGATGAAGCGCTAGGACCGAATATTTCAGTCAGCCTTCCACCGGGAACACCACCCCCAATAAACTTGCCAGAACAGCAATAATTGATGGCAAGATTTCCAGTATCAATATAATATTTAGAAGCCTTTTCAGTTTCCCCAACAACCTCGCCACCAGTTGTACTTGCGAGAGATGCAAAAATATCATCACCATCATCAACTTTTCTTGAACGACCCATAACATGTCTCCTTGTGTTTGCTAAGTTTGCGAAAAAAATGGGCACGAAGAGACATTCAGACTCTTCGTGCCCATGTGACAATAATTATTCGATTTCGGCTAGAGCAGCACGAAGATCCTCGTCCATTCCAAGATTGATAAGACTTTCAATCTCGGTCTTCTTTTCAGCGGTAGGCTTAGGCGCAGCTACAGCTTGTGACTGAGGTTGGGGCTTGGCGACAGCACGAGGAGCCTCCTCTTCCCATTCTGCTTTTTCTGCACCCCCATTAAAAAACTCGTGCATGGCTTGCACGATTTGTTCACGGGGCAGGAGAACACGCAAAGTTTCCAGATCATGAAGGTTGGCAAGCCAGCCCTTGATCTCTTCATCTGTGCCAAGGAGAGACACATCTTCGAAGGATGACTGTGCATAATCAGGATATTCAAAACCTGCGCTGCTGCCTTTTTTCAGCTTTTTAGAAAGCCGAAAATCCCGCCCATCAATAGGATGGAGAACATTGCCAAGCTTTCTTTGGCCGGTAATTGAATTGCCTTGTATGCTATCAATTATGATAGTTTGCAAGGTTTTACCGCAACTTAGAATTTTAGGACCAAGATTTTTTTCCATAGTGTTGGTCTTGGTGTTTAACTGCTGACGGACGATGGCGTTCCAATAAAACCTTTCGGTAGGCTTTATTGAACGAGCAAGTGCTTGTGTTCGCATTTGCTCATCACCCCTTTGGTTGTTAACCAGTTTCCACAAATCAGCATACTTTTGGCAAATGGGGCAATCCTCTTTAGGATTGTTCGATGGATTAAGCCACAAGAAACCCTTAGGGGTTTCGATTCTCTGCCGCAGACAGTGGAACGTCTTGGAAGCCGGGTATTCTCCCAAACGATGTATTCTGGTTGAACAAAAATGTTTTTTGCCTTTGAGGGCTGGCAAAAGACGAAGGATAATGTATCCCTCTTTTTCTGGCATCTTAACATAAGAATCCATGGTATTGGTTTCTTTGTTAAGAGCAGCAGCTTCTTTGCCCATTTGATCTGTGTTGATATCTTCGATACCGTAATCTGACATTTGTAAACCTCGTAAAAAAAGTAAAAATCTGCAAACAAGTTGCTGCTTATTTTCTGCTGAAAATAATAAAACAGCAAACTTATGTTATTGTATTACTCTGCAACAAAATTTCAATTGGAATTTTGTGATTTTTCATCTTCTGCTTTTTTTAAATATTCTTGCTGAATATCTAATTGTTCTTTTACTTGAGCAACAGTAGCTGCTTTTTCAGGATTTTCCCTTAAGAATTCATCTTCTAACGCCTGCAAAATCTTCATATTGTTTTCAAGTCGTTCTTTAATTTCTTCACTAGACAATCCGAGATTCTGTTTTTTCTCAAATTCACGCTCATAAGCTTCATCTCGCAATCTTTCCAACTTGCGTTGTTTGCGATCATCTAGTCTTTTTTCTATGATCTTTTTCTTTACAGCCTTTTGTCGGGCTTTCTTCTTCTGAAGTTTTTTTCTTTCCTTACTCATGATTACCTCAATTTAGGAACACTGCCATCTTTAACAACACCACTCCAATTCAATCTCTTATCAACATTATTTGAATTTTTTTGTGAAAAATCCGCCTCGCTGTCTCCTATGAGGCTAATATTTTCAGATACAAAATGTTCATCAGGGACTGTAACGTTCTGCCCTAAATCATCAACAGTATCAATCATGGTGCCAATACCATTCATTACAGGCTTTTCAGCATATACAGGGTAGTTTTTATTTACTGTAAATTTGTATGGGAATTTACGTCTATTCTCAACAGTTAAAGGAGAAAAAATAACTGTTTTTATTATCTTTTTAGGCTTGGGAACAACATTTACGGCTATATTTTGATTGGGCGCAGTTGTTTGCACAGGAGGAGTGGGGGCTATATTTGTTGCTGGTTCAAACACAGGATGTAGCTCTGCCATATGTGCATGAGGCGCACCAATTACGGATTGACTTTCTTCTGCACATTCCAATTCCAAGTTTTCTTCATTACTTTTCTTTAAACTAAATTTCTTGTTTTTTATTACAAAACCATCTTTAATTTGCTTAAAAGAAATTTTCTTTTTTTGGAATTCATAAATCTCAGTATCATATACAAAAATATCACGTCTTGCATATTGTGCATTTATTTGTGATATTAATTTTTCATATGAATATTCTTCTTCAAGCTTGCCATACACTTTCTTGAATGATTTTGGATTGTCTCGGTCATAATCAAACGAATTTTCTAATTTTTCGTAATATAAAAAGTTTACTTCGAAAGACATAATAACCTCTATGATATTCTAATTCAAAAATCCAACAAAAGCAACTAAGTATCAAAACCACTAAAAATGTTTTTAGCCCAATTAAAATCAGGTTTTACTTTATAAATTTCTATACCAGACTGGTTTATAAATAAATCCCAATCTGATTTCATTTTTTCATCATATAGCTTGGTTCCATGTCCATCTATCATAAATATTTTTTTAACGCCATGAGCCCATAACGCCATGCCACAATCTAAACAGCATTGTCCAGTAACATATGCTATTCCATCATCAGGTCTTACTTGGCAATTAGCCAAAGCATTTCTTTCAGCATGAATCATCCATGTGTATTTTTCAGGGCGTAAATTAGGCAAAGTATCATCTTTCATTCCCTTTGGAAATCCATTGTATCCAACTCCACAAATTCTATTTTTAGAATCGGTGATCACACAACCATGCTGAGTTTGCATATCGTGACTTCGCTTGCTAGCTACCACAGCTAGAGCTAAAAAATAATCTAAAAAATCAGGACGATTTATTGGTGCCTTGTTGATGTTGTTCATTTTTTTTTAGCTTCCTTAGTAGATCTCTTCTGTACTTATCATGTTTTATCTTTTGATCAAATTTTTCAGGACTTAACCAAATTTCCGTACCCCATGTACTGTATCCCCAAAAAATACGATTAAGAATAAAATCTTTGTCTCCCCTCGATCTTTTTAAATTAGGATTTTGTTTATAAAATTCAAAAATTTTTTGTTTTTTTTGCTTAGCACTTTCTTTTCTAAATAAGCCTTTATTTTCACGATATTTTTTATAAGATTTACTACGTGATTCTAATTGCTTTTTATATAGTTCTTCTGTACCCCAACAAATTCTATTTGCATACAGTCGCACTACCACCAAATTTGGATCTTCAGGATGCCTATCCCCGGGTGCATATGTAGGTAATGGCAAATTTTTAAGTCGATAATAATATGCCAAACGACCAATACGAGCTTTTTCTTTACGCCTATCAAATTCTTCTTTTGTTACCCAAACAGGCTTGCCAATTCCACTGTATTCGTAAAAATATAAACCGGTTTTTTCATCTAAAAAACCTCTCTTAAATCGCTTTTCTTTTGGCAGCTTATCCTGCCATTGTTTAGCCCTTTTACGGGCATATTCTTTTTGTGTACTATCCCATTTCTCAAATTGTTCTTCAGTAATCCAAATCTCCTTTTTGCTTTTCATACCCCAGAAAACTTTACCATCAGCACGGCGAGTTTTTCTAGCTGGTCTCTTCTGCATTTTAATCAAAGCCCTACAGCGCCAATACGAACGTCCATATCGAGTTTTTGCAACTCTTTCCTTAACATGTGACCACGATTATGTGCGTCATCACGAGCATTATTTAGCGCATTAAGATGCGCTAAAAGACGATCTCTAACATATCTAGCATTTACAACTGATTCACGAACGAGAACAACATCTGCCTCGCCTTCAGCATAAAGCTCAGATGTTTTATCGCTTTTTCCAGCCTCCTTATACTCCTTAAATTTCCTTATATACTCTTGCTTGCATTTGTGGTCCAAAAGACTGTGTTGCCTATTAGCTTCTGCAAGAGCAGCACCGACATAGTCGGTGATACCAGAAATCTTTTCAAAAAAGGAATTTAAAGTTGCATCCGTGAATTTAAGATTATCGGAATCAATTTCAAATTCCTGATCTCCTATGAGAAATTTTTCACTCGGCATAATCTATCTCCATCTCCTGAGTATTGTTGCCTGCTTGTTTATTTTCCACACCACCATCAAGACTAGTTTCATTTGAACGGGCTGCAATATAGTTGTGCATGCCAATTCTGTAGATTGCTTCACTGCATTCCTTTATGTCCAAGGTGACCTTGTCATATTCTACAGTGAAACTGTATCTGCTTTTGCCGTTTCTATGTTTTACCACAAATACACGACCGAATCCAGCCCCTGTTTCGTCATTTGTTTGATTTATAGACCATAAACCATCCAAGGGTTTAAACTGATCAAAACTTCCACCAATCGTACCTTCATCAATAAATTCAGCCTCTCCTAAACTTGCAGCATTTTTATTTGGCTGCATGGCAGTAAAAACACACATTTGATTTTGTATCGCAAGACCACGAAGATCTCTCATAATCCTGTATTTTGATTCCCATTGAGGTATTCCGGGAGCATCTTTCATTTCTCCCGGATAATCTACTATGAGCAAATCTGGTTTAAAACCAAAAAGTTCCAACTGATTAAGATATGCTCTTATATCATTAACATCAATCTGGCCTGATGGAAATTGTTTCACTATAAACCTATTTTTATCTTCGAATGCGCTAGCTCCCATTTGGACTAGCTCACTTACCTGTTTTCGATGTTCCAAAAGACTGCCATGAGGCAGCAACGTAAACTGGCTCGTAAACCTTTTTGAAATTGACACCCAATCCATCTCAACAGAGAGATAAAGACATTTCTTGCCTCTTTTTACATTCTCCACAGCAGCTTTCACCAAACTCAGTGATTTGCCTTTTCCCGGCATGCCTATCCATGCAAATATTTCACCACGCTTCGACCCACCCCCTGAAAGACATTCATCTATCTTGCTGAAACCACTTGTAAATTTGTCGTGCTCTGTGCAATCTTCTGATAATGCATCAAACAGGTCTGTGAAGTTTTTAAAATATTCAAACCCCATTTCAAAGTTCTTATTAACATTCATAGCATCCCGAAAACGCTCATAAATTTTATTCCAAATCTCCTCACTTTCCGGGTCCTTCTTTAGATCTCGCTGACTCAGATCCATAGCAATACGTAAAGCCTGTGTTTTAGCAAAAGTCAAAAGCTTATCTAAAAGAATATCTCTTGATGATGGAGATGGCACAAAAGCTTCGTAAAGATTTTCTATCTCGTTTTTAAAATACAATATTATTGGCTCGGGCTTTTCACGTATTTTTTCTAAAACCAATTGTTTTACAACAAAATCCTGCGGCATATTTTTGTAATTTTCATGATAATCATAAATTGTTTGACAAACGATAACATGAGCTTCGTTAGTAAAATACTCGGGCTGAATAAGCGTTTTTGCTTGGATAAGAAAGAAACTATCAGTCAACATTAAGCCTAATATTCTACGTTGAAAATTTTCATCCCAACGAAACTTAGCCTTCTTGGACTCATTCGTTACAAGTGAGTCCAACAACTTTGTTTCGGCTGGTGATAAATCAGACATTTTTACCCATAAACAAGATAATCATGATCAGAAAGGCTGACCTGCCCACTACGAATGGGTTTTTCACGTGTTATCTTTTTACCAAGATTTCTTTGTGCATTCCAGACGATTTGTTTACAATATGTAAAAAATTTTGTATCAAATATCAAAGACTTTTTAATATCTGGTCTTTCTTCCTCTTTAAGAAAAGCTTGGCAAAAATCTTTTAAGAACGCTTCCTGATGATCTCCAAATTTTTGCCGATTAGCACCATGCCTCGTCCTATCTTTCCAGAGTTGGTTTAATTCTGACAACATCATGCCAGAAACCTTATCAAGTTTTTTAGATTGCAACATAGAAAAACTTTTATCTATATAAACTTGTCTTTTGTAATATGAGCCAGCCCTTAATACTGCCAGCATAAGCTCTTGTTGAAAATCATCGAGATCACACTGGTGATTATTTCCCGAATTTTTTCTCGTAAGCTGCCACGCCGCATAGTAACATAATTGACCGAATTTTTTTTCCAACAAAAGATACTCTTCTGAAGTAATCGGAAAATTTTTATAAATACTGCTCATACACACCTATCTTTCTTTCTTTTGGTTTAATGGTACCATTTTTTCCAAACATGTTCCGACTTGAGTTGCAACCTTAAGGTTTAAATCAGGCAACAAATCAGTCTTGCTTTCTAAAACAGTCTTGGCAACATGATGAGCATCTTGGAGATTCTTACCCTCTGTTATGATGAAATAACCATCATGTACGTGAAAAACCACAGAAAATAAATTGCTAGACTGCTTATACAATTTTATCAATGCTTCAATACAAATCAAAGCTGCAGGTGACTGTACAACAAAATTTCTGGCCTTGTAGCTTTCAGCTGAATCAAAAATTCTTTTCCTGCCAAAACAATCAAACAAATGTCCATCTTTTTTCACCTGCAACTGTGCATGCTCTACAAAACCAAAGGACTGATTAAAATTAGCAACTGCGTTGTTGTAATATATTTCTGCTTGATCTGTTGAAATATTGAGTGTTTTTGACAAGCCGGTATAGCTCTGACCATATATAAGCGGCAAAAACATTTTTTTGCCTAGATTTTTAGAATCTTCAGAATTAGAAATTTTTGTTATAGATTCAAAAATTTTTCCATAAACATTATTTTCTGGGCTGTTTATAATATCAAGCAAATTTTTGTCTTTTGAAAGACAAGCAAGAACACCAACTTCCATATTTTTATAATCGTATTGCAAAATATATTTTTTAACATCTCCATAATTAATTTTTAAATGTTTCTTTTCCTCACCGAGACTATGCGGATTGAAACTATTCTTTTTTTCGCAGGAACAAGAAAGCCTGCCGTTCTCCTGCCCCTCAACATGGTAATTTGAAAAGACAAACTTTCCAAGGTCATCGTTTATAACTTTTGTTGATTCAATACATGGCAAGACATTTACAATTAACGGTTTATATATTTTTTGATAAATATCATGCAAAGTCTTGTCTTTGATCCAAGACTTAAAATGACTTATTGCTTTTGCAAAATTTCCAGCACTGGATTCAATTCTTAAATAAGACTCATACCAAAACAAATCATACATTCTCTTTATATCAAATACTCTGCCGGACATCTTTTTATACAAAGAGCAAAATGGTTTGAAGTTATAACCAAGCAATATTTGGTTCCTCGCACCTAGAACCGATTCCATCAAACTAATGACATGAACAAAATTGTCCTTATTGAGGTTAAATTTGCTTTTATAGCCACTAATCCCACTTAAGGTGACAGATACCTGAAAATCAACTAATGTCGTAGAATCGGGGTCTTTCGGGCTCCAATCAAGAAGCATTACAGTCTCTGATGCACAAGCATCATAAAGCTTGATTGACACTTCCTGTAAATCCAAAGCCATAATTTAGCCCCAACAGAAGAAAAACTTAGACTACTAAAATTTTGTCTTAATACAATACACAATAAATTTATTCAGTATACAAAACACAAGACAATACCGGGAGGCAGGTTCAAGGAATAACAAAAAATAGAAAAATAAATTCTATTCTTTGATTCCTGAACTTTGTATACCAAGTTTAAATCAAAAAACTTAGTATTTAGTTCAATGTGCCTGTTGAAGAATCTTAACCTATATTGTGTTAAAAGTTATATGAATTAACTTTTAACAGCCTGCCATTTTTGGCCAATATAGGCTCACCTCATCTTATGCTGGACATTAGGTTCCCGTATTACCTAATGGGTTCGGCGGGGAATACCGCCCCAGCTGGTTTTTATGTTAATTTTAAAACATCAATAATTTGTTATAATTACTGGATGTTTCAATAATCAACATGTTGATCTTTCTGGCCGACACTTCGCCATACTCAAACCACAAATTCATTATATGAATTTGACTTTTAAATGCAAGTAGTTTATTTTGAACACATGAAATACGACCCCATGTTTGCCTTAGAACTTAAACTCTCTGAAGAAGAAACGCTAGCATACCAGTTAGTTTGCGCATGGGATGAAATGATATCAAAAATTCTTCCAAATTACAATCATATGAGAATTGGCAAAAAAGGAGACATACGTAAATTATTGATTTTTAAACATATGTTAAAATATGTTCGAGAAAAAAGTTCTGAATTTAAAGGATTTCAATATGTTGTCTTTATGAGAGCTCAAATTGAAATCTGTGCCAAGTTACAACAAGAAGGAAAAAAAATTCTTGTAGATCCATCTTTATTACATGGTAAAAAGGCCGATGCTAGATGGCATGTTTGGAAGAAATTGATTAAACAAAAAAGAGTTGAATCTAAAGCTGTATATTCATATGCCGAAAGTAGTCTTGAAAGTGAATTTCAAAAAACATACAAAACAATGAAAGATTTGTTAGGTCAAGACATATCTTTAGAAAATTACCTTTTACATTCTAGTGAAATACTTAAATATGTACTTTTAAAAAGAATTAGCCCATTGTATGTTTATTGTAGCAAATGGATTCAAAATTTGCCAAACCCTATTAGGTCTGACATTTTAGACCTGTCTAATCTTGATGTTTTAAAGGACTTTGATACATCAAATATAAAAAATATTTACAAAAAATATTTTTCACATGAAATTTAGTATGTTGATAACGCATTTGCGATGCATTCTATAATTTGACTGTTTTTCTGACTTGGTGAAAAGTATTCGTCCCATTCACTTGGCTGCACATACCACAGGTGTTGTCTAGTAGGGCTTGATATTTCGTTACCCCAACAGCGTATCAGACCAAGCTTATCTTCATAAGATACATGAATATCAAATTGCTCAATTCTCTTAGCTCCCGGAGCCTCAACTCCCATTCCATTATAGCTAAAGCTTATAGTGTAATCATTTTTACCAGATTGTGTAACACCTTCAAATCTCATCACTTTCGGATGTATGCTTCTAACGTTTCTGGCCATCTCCAAGACGAGATCACGTAATCCATCGTAATTGGTCTTTCCATGCATAATTGGTAGTTTATCTAAGTTTTCTAATATATCCATAATATCATTTGCATATTTTTTTTCCATAGAATCATCATTTGGATCAGCATGGTTATAATCATTTATTAATGGCATAATTTTGTGGCAGATAGAAACATTCGTTCCTTCTAATGCTTTAATATTTTTTCGTATGATAATTTTGAGTGACCCATATGGGGAGACAGATACTTGAAGCTTATTTATATCGCTTCCATAATCAACTTCATTTTCAAATAATCGACTAGGTTTTTTGTTTCCTATGTTTCCCAAAGATGTCAACTCATCAAGAATGTCTGAAACTTTGATTGGTTCTAATGGTTCTTCGTTGTAAAAAGGAGTGAAATCAAGATTTTTTGGTTTTTGAAAACCAAATTTGTCTTCTGGAGCAACTCCTAGCCATTCTTTAAATAAAAGTTTATTTGTCATATTAATATGTATATTTTTAATCAAAATAATAAATAACAGATGCAAGACAAAATAAATTTTAGATTATGGTTAGAATTAGATGCAAGAAGCACGTTTGATAGTGTGAAAAAAGATTTTTTGTTACAAATCATTCCAATCAAAGTTAAAAATGATGATGAACTTAACAAAAAAAGACTTTCAGAATATGATATAGAATTATTAAAAAACAAAGTTTACAGCTGGACTTTATTTGACAACTTGAGCGATGTTAGTAAAATGCAAATAAATAAAATTTTAGATAGCAGAAATGGCACTCTTGCTGATATAATTAACATTTTTATAAACGATTAATCATCAATTATTGTAATTTCATGTCCTTGTTGCTTAAGAATTTTTATTCTTTTTAAGCTATGTTTATGAAGATATGGATTTATTTCAAAAACAAAGTCGATGTAATTAAGACCATCTTTGTCTTTGGCTGTTCTCAATCCACGTCCCATTCTCTGAATTATAAGATGATCAGCCTGTCCACCAGCTGCATTTATTAAGTTATGGCAAAAAACGTTAATACCTGTGTTAAATATACCCTGTGTTGCAATCGCTATACATTGTTTAGACTTTTGTAATTTTTCTATAACGAATTTTCTTGTTTCGTCATCATCTTTCCCCTGAACCCACAAAGAATTAGGAAGCATTTTTTGCAGAATATCACCATGCGCCAATCTCTCAACGAGTATAAGTGTTCTGCCTTTAAGTGATGTTGTTAATTCGCAAACCTTTTTGTGAAAATGATCATTTTCAACAAGACCTTTGGTTACTGCATCAATATAGATTTCATAATCAAGAGAGGGTTCTTTGATTTTGTAGAATGTACACTTGCTTTGTGATAATCTTCCACGTTCTTGCAATTCTTTTGTTGTAATTAAACCACTTTCTGTTGATTGTATTTTGAAAAGCGGTCCAAAAAATCCTTTTACATAATATTTCTGAATCTTGTCTTTTTCTCCATGTTTAAACGGAGTGGCACTCACCGCAATTCTTACAGAGCAATTTTTCAACAATCTATAAACTGCTTTTGGAGCAGCACTCATCATGTCGTGAATTTCATCAACCAGAAGAACTTCTATTTCTGATAGAATATTTTTAGCTTTTTCTATTGATTGTACAGTTGCAACTGTAAAATTATTTGGCTCATTAAATCCTTGCCAAATTCTGCCTACATTCGGCAACCCCCATTTTACATATTCTTCATAGTTCTGAACGGCCAAGGTTTTTCTATTTTGTAAAATTAATACCTTGCTATCAGTAGGTAAACTTTTTAATATTGACAGCATAATTAATGATTTTCCTGCTGAAGTAGGGGCAAATATAATTCCTCTTTTGTTTTTTATAGCTTGATTTGCTAATTCAACTTGATAATCTTCAAGCGTTACTGGCTGCATGCCTTGAGGCAACCATTGATTCATAAAGTTTGGATCTATGGTCTGAATGGCAAAATCTTTTTTAGTTCTATTATCAAGAAATTTTATTTCTTCGTTATGATGTCTACAAGCGGCAAAAACTTCTGGTAGTAATCCTGTCAAAAACTTACCATTTTGTTTGTTAAAAAAATTAGTGAAACCATCCCATAGTCGTTGGCGATAACGAGCATTGTGAAAATAACTTCGGTCTCTAAATCTCAAATGATCAAATAAAAATTGCAGCAAAATACCATTATCAGTAGAAAGTACACTTATATCGTTGTTTAAAATTATTTTTGTAGCCATTTAAACCACCCATAAAATTGATTGTTTTGCTCTTGATGCTGCTGTGTAAGCCCATCGTTTGTGCTCCCACAAATCACAGCGCTCTTCTATTACAATTACATCATCCCACTCATCCCCTTGTGCTTTATGACATGTAATAGCATAAGAGAAATCAAAAAAACCTACATCTCTTTCATTTTGTGCACTTTCATGTAATTTGTCCATGCCAAATTGTTGCAAAAAGGCATCAACTACAAATTTTTTATTGTCATAATCAACAAATGACAATTTTTTACCTTTGACATTTGTAACATTGCCTTGCATCCCATTAAATATACCAAAATGTTTATTGTTTTTTAAACAAATAATTTTATCTTTTGGTTCGATAGTTTGTTTGAAACCCAAAAAATCTCGGACTTTTTTATTTATAGAACATCTCGTCTTATTGAAGGCACAGATAACTTGATCTGCTTCTGATAAATCTTTGATAGAAACATTCTTTTTTGGAATTATTTTTACAATATCGTTAAAACCATCAAATGATTTTGCATCTTTTCCTGTTCTAAGAAAATTTGCAAATTGTGCGATAGTATTTGCGTTTCTATGAATTACTTCTAAGGTTATATCAGGTTTAGCCATCAAGTTAAAATTAGATTTGATAGGTTCTAGTTGTCCATGGTCTCCGAAAAATACTACTGGGACATTAAAACTCATAATATCATCAAAAAGCTCTTCACTTACCATACTTGCTTCATCAACAAAAAGTCCATCAAAATCTCTTTCAAATGGTCTTTTCAGATCAAAAACAATATTTCCCTTGCTATCTTCCTTGCAAACGTAAATTGTTGAATGTATTGTGTTTGCGTCATGAATGCCTTTTTTTCGTAAAACGTTTGCAGCTTTGCCAGTAAAAGCGCATGTTCTAAAATTCTTATATTTGTTAGCCAGTACTGACAAACAAGTACTTTTACCAGTACCTGCATATCCACCTACTGTCTGATAGTATTTGTTTTTAATATTTGATATAACAAGATCTAAAGCTTTTGATTGTTCTGACGAAAGATTCAAATTTCACCTCCATGAAAAACGACCAAATGTATTCAGTAATTTATGATACAGGTCATAAATAGAAAGTCACCCAAGAGGTTATGCCCATGTATGATGAATTAGCAGACGTGGTTCGAATTTACTCGAATTTAGTCGAAAAAATACAAATCATGACCGACGATCAAAAATTTTTAGAACAACGTGTTGATAATACGGTTTCAAAAACAAAAAATGCAATTAAAGATGTAGCTCAAACATATAAAGCGCCACGTATTAAATTTAAGAAATCAGTGAAATAATTATTTTTTACCTCTAGCTTTTACTTGTAAGTAGAAACTAAAGCTATTTCTGTTACCGGGTACAAAGCTTTTTGGTGACTGTCTGTAAGATACCATAAGTTTTGTATCAGGGTTTTCGTACATCAAAAAATCTTTAAGTCTAGACAGCACGCTAGTAATAAATTCCTTAGAACCGGTAATTCTCAATCCATCTTCTTGGATAGTCGTGCCTTTATGATCGTAGGAAATAGGCCTTAATGCCAAAGGTGAATTACTCTGAACGCCTTGCCAAAATTTGACAATATCCGTTTTTCCAGCCTTCCAAGGTTTAGGCTTTACAACAGGCGCAGCTTTTGCGACAGATTGCATTGGAACAGTGCTGGGTGGAGACAGACTAGAAGTATCTGAGCCAACAGGCTGGTCAAGTTCTTCGTTAAGGTTTCTCCAATTGTCAAACTTTATCATATAGTATTTACTATTCCAATTCAATTTTATATCAATCGTCTATAAATACTGTTAGTATTAACAAGGCCACAATAATGTTGAAAACTTTTAGAGAATTCGTAGAGTTTAAACTTTTAGAACAAGACGATGCAGCAGGAGCAGCACCGCCAGCGGGAGCACCGCCCGCCGATGCAGGAGCGCCACCACCCGGGGGAGCAGCGCCGCCAGCGGGTGGAGATATGGGAGGAGCGCTTGGTGGACTTGGAGCCCCTCCTGCAGGAGGAGCACCCGATGCAGGAGCACTAGGAGGGGCAGCTGGTGCAGGAGGACAGCCAAAGACCAAGCTTACTATTTACAATGTGTACCGAGATTTAAAAGATTATCTGAAATCAACAATAGAAGCTGCCAAGAAGCCAAAAAAGAAATAAAATCTCTTGCTGAAAAGAGCCATGACAATATAATACGTGAATGGCAAAAATACTTCTCTTTTCTGATATCCACGTACACAATCACAAGAAGAGCATGGAAAGGCTGAAGGACTGCCTTTTGTGCTTAGATTGGTGTTTTCAAGAAGCTGTAAATCATGATGTTGATGCGGTTTTATTTGGTGGTGATCTTCTGCATGAAAGACAAAAGATTGATTCTTATACATTTACTGAAGTTTTTAAAATTTTAGAAAAATACCAAAACAAAAGATTTAAAACATATTTGCTGCTTGGAAACCATGATATGTGGTTTTCAAACAACTGGAGTGTCAATAGCATTTACCCATTTGGTGCGCTGAAAAATTTTGAAACTGTTACTGAAACAAAAGAAATAAAGGTAGAAGATTCTGTTTGGCATTTTATTCCATACACTCATAATCCTATCGAAGAATTAGAAAAATTACCTAAACACAATATTAAAGATTGTTACCTATTGGGACATCTTGCAATAGATGGGTCAAGGCTAAACTCCTCTGGTTCTATTGCTGATGTTGCAATAGAACATGATGGAGATATGACTAAAGTTGATAAATCAATTTTCTGCCATTATAAACACGCTTTTTTTGGACACTACCACGGTGCACAAAAGTTGGCAAAAAATGTCGAGTATATCGGAAGTCCATTGCAATTGTCTTTTGGAGAAGCTCATGAATCAAAGCACATCATATTACTTGATACAGAAACAAGCAGTCTAAAGTATATCGAAAACAAATTTAGTCCCAAGCATTTTTATATTAAAGATACTGACCTAGATCAATTCGATCAAACTTTGTTAGAGAAGTCTTTTATCTGCATTTTGTCAGAATCAAACTTAGATTCAGTCACCAAGAAAGAAATAGAAAAAAAGTTAGAAGGCAAAGATATTGGTTCTATACAGGTTCGACAAAGCACCAAAAAAATGGATGAGCATGTTATTCAGGATGCTAAAAGCATTTTGAATGATGAAAACAAGCTGATAGAAAAGTACGTTGAACAAGTGAACCCAGAAGGGATAGACAAAGATGACTTGATCAAAATTGGTATGGAAATTTTGAATTTCGATCAAGACAAAGGTGCTGCATGAAAAAAGTAAATTTTAAAAAATTGTATGCTGAAAACTTTCTTTGTTTTGGCAATGAAGGCATCACCGTAGACTTCACGAATCACAACAATATTGTTTTGATTCGTGGAAAAAATTTAGATGTTGTTGCCAAGTCAAAAGATGATGAAAAACATGCCAGCAACGGCGTAGGCAAATCATCAATACCAGCAATATTAGTATATGGTTTGTATGGAAAGACCGTAAGAAAGCCCAATAAAATTTCGCATAAAGACATTATAAATCATGCTGTCGGTAAAAAACTCAAAGTTGAAGTTTATTGGGATGAATACAAATTACAAAGAACACGCAAGCCCGATGCTCTAAGGCTTTGGAAGAGCAAAGATGGAATATTTAATGATGCAAATGAAATAACCTTGGGAGGTATGCCAGCGACACAAAAATTGGTTGAAGATATTATTGGCATGACATATGATACTTTTATTAATGTTGCTGTATTTTCAGATGATAGTAGTAGTTCTTTTTTAGAATCAGATGCTGCCAGCAAGAGGTCAATAGTTGAAAATTTATTAAGCCTAGAAAAATACAGGGTTTATCATGAGAACGCAAAGCTTTTGCTTAAATCTCATAAAGATTATTTGAAATCCGCTGAAAAAGATTTGTTTTACATAGAGCAATCGCATAAAGATGAAGAAAATAATTTTAAAAGACTAGAAAAGTCTCAAAATGACTGGGTTGAAAATAAGAAAAATGAAATTGCCAAAATGACTTCGCTTATTGCACTTTTAAGTCAAGAAAAAAAAGAAGTAGATGCAGACGACAAAGAATTAAAAGCTTACGAGCTCGTATTAAAGCATATTTCTGAATTAGAAAATAAAATTAAAACCTATGATGATGCTTTGCCAACATTTGAAAAAAATGAAGATTCTATATTGAATTTAGTAAACCAATATAATTCGAAAAATACAGAAATTAGCAACCGATTGCAGGAAGAATCTTCAATTTTAAAAAGTGTTAATCAAGAAATTAATAAAATAAAATCTGAAATTCAAAAAATAGAAAATTTGGAAGATGGAGTGAAATGCTCCCATTGTTTATCTGTTGTGGATAAAGCTTCCCACGCACAGTTGCTTGTATCGTTTAAAAAATCTTTGCAAAATCAACAAGAAATTTTCGAAGATATAAAGATAAAAAAAGAATCGATTGAGACAGAATTCCAAAGTAACAAGGAAAGCCTTGAAAAAGCTTTGAGCAAACAAACTGTCATTAAAAATGCTTTGTCAAAATGTAGAAATGAAAAAGAAAAATGTGCCAAGTTATTAAATGATTTGTTAAAAACAAAAAAACCAGAAGAAAATGTAAAATCAAAAGCCATCCAAACTAAAATTGATATTACAACCGGACAGCTTAATGAGAAAATGCGAGAGCTTCAGTCTGGCAATCCATACGACGATTTAATTGAAAAATCTCAAAACAACCTTTCAGAAATTGCGCAAAAGCTAGAAAATGCTCGGAAAGATTTTGCTACAAAATCACAGAAAAATAGACTTTATGAATTTTGGATCTCAGCATTTGGAGATACAGGTATACGCAAATATATAATTGACGAAATCGTTCCAGCTTTGAATTCAAATATTGGTTACTGGATGCAGTTCCTTATAGACAATAAAATTAGTCTTAAATTTGATAATGAATTCAACGAAACTATAGAAAAATATCCAACTGATGGATCTATTTATTTGTATGAGTGCATGAGTAACGGCCAAAGAAGAAGAATCAATTTAGCTTTGAGTCAGGCTTTTGCACACGTTATGTCATTAAACAGTGGGAAAACTCCAAACATAGTCTTTCTTGACGAGGTTTCTTCAAATGTTGATCCTCAAGGAGTTATTGGAATTTACAATATGATTTGTGAGATCGCTAAGGATAAGCAAGTTTTTGTTACTACACATGATCATGATCTGATTGACTTTTTAAATGGTTGCGATTCTCTTGATTTAGTAATGAAAAACGGAATAACAAAACTTGAAAAATAAATTATATTGAATAAAATTACAAACTCACCTATAAATACTTTCCCAACTTTTTGTCGGAGAAAAAAATATGAGCAGCACTAGAAATATTTTTGAGAAAAGAATTGCTTTCAAACCATTCGAATATCCAGAAGTTTCAGAATATAAAAATGCAATCAATCATAGTTATTGGTTAGTAAGTGAATGGAATTTTATAGGTGATATACAAGATTACAATGTCAAACTAGATTCTACTCAAAAAAGCATTTTAAAGAATGCTATGCTTGCTATTTCACAGATTGAAATTTCCGTAAAGAAATTTTGGACCAAGCTCGGGGAAAGATTTCCGAAAGCTGAATTTGATCAGGTTGGTGTTACATTTGGAGAATCTGAAGTAAGACACAGCGATGCCTACTCGCATCTTCTTGAAATTCTAGGTATGAATCATGAGTTCGATCAATTGTTACAAAATCCTGTAATTCAAGGAAGAGTAGATTATCTTACAAAATATCTTAAAGGTGCTTCTGACAATAGTAATGAAAACTACACTTTGACGTTGACCCTGTTTTCTATTTTTATTGAAAATGTAAGTTTATTTTCACAATTCGTTATCATCAAATCTTTCAACAAGTATCTTAATTGTCTTAAAGATATAGATAATGTCGTGCAGGCAACCCAAAAAGAGGAAACTTTACATTCTTTGCTCGGTGTTTATATCATAAAGCAGATACAAAAAGAATTTCCAGATTGGTTCAACGAAGAATTTTATGAAAAACTGTATCGTGCTTGCAAGAAAGCTTATGAAGCCGAAGAAAAAATTATTGATTGGATATTTGAAGCAGGAGAGCTTGAATTTCTTAGCAAGGAAACTGTGAAAGAATATATTAAATATAGATTCAACGAAAGCCTACAAATGATAGGCGGTCAAAAAGTATTTGAACCCAAACCAGAGGCCATAGCTGCGCTAAAATGGTTTGAGGACGAAATACATGCTGAAGTAAACACTGACTTTTTTCACAAAAAGCCAGTTACATACAGCAAATTTTCTAAATCATGCACAGCGGAGGACTTATTCTAATGTCAGACTACAGATGGCTTACCGAACTTTCCCGTATTTTTTTGGAAAGAGATTATTTGGTCGAAGGGCAGACCGTAGATCAAAGAGTTGATGAAATATGTAATGCTGCTGAAAAATACTTGAACAAGCCCGGTTTTGCAGCGAGATTTAAGGAAAACTTTAAGAAGGGCTGGTACAGCCTTTCTACACCAATATGGACAAATTTTGGAAATGACAGGGGATTGCCTATAAGCTGCGTCACAGGAGACACTTGGATTAATACTAAGTGTGGGGGAGGAAAGCAAGCTAGAGAAATCGAAATTGGGGATGAAGTTTTAACCCATAAAGGCAGATATAAAAAAGTAACTAATATTATGGTTACAAAAAAAAGAGATAATATTTACAAATTAAAAATATCTGGTAGAATGACAAATCTGTATATTACAGAAAATCATTTGGTCCTGACAAATATGGGATGGGTACGAGTTGACCATCTAGATGCTAATAGCCATCTTGTTGCAATTAACAGGGTTTTAGATTCAGTTGAAACTAATTACGCTATCGATTTGAAACCTTTTTGTGATTATGAATATATTATTAAAGATAGCAGAATTTGCAAAAAAGCAGCAGATACTGTAAGAAAAGATCGTAGAAAAGAAATTGTTTCCTACTATTCCATGCCTTTTTCTGAAATAAAAATTGACAATGATCTAGCGTGGGCGTTTGGACTTTGGTTTGCTGAGGGTAGTATCTCTACTAATAAAAATAAAAATCCTAATGGAATTAGAATAACAACTAATTTAAATGATGAAAAAGCCATGGCCGATAAATGGCTGGCAATTATGTCTGAAAAATTTGGCGTTTCTGGTGGAACACATGAAACTTCATACATAAGACACGGCAAGCCTGCTAATTGGTATAATGTTAATCTTAATTCTGGAATTATAGGAAACTTTTTTGCAAGTTTTGGCAAGGGTTGCAAAGAAAAAATTATTCCTGATTGGATTATAGATTTGCCAAAAAATTTATTGCAAGCATTTTTAGATGGCATGATCCTCGGAGATGGGACAAAGAGAGAAGATGGAACTATAAAAATAACACTTTCAAATCCAAAATTAATACTACAATTATATCAAATTTGTCTTAAACTAGGCAAGGATGTCTCTTTGCAGATGCAAGAAAAATCTAGACCGCTATCTACAACAATTCATGTCTATACATTAGAAATAAGAAAAAACTATTTGAGTAGAAATCGCCATACATCTAATAGTGCCATACCTTTCAAAGACGGTTTGTACTACTCTCCAATAAAAGTATTGGAAAAAACAAACAAAATTGAGGATGTTTATGATTTTACAGTAGAAGAAGATCATTCATTCAGTGCTGCTGGAGTAGTTTTGCATAATTGTTTTGGATCTACGCTAGGGGATTCTATGGAATCAATAGCGTATACATGGGCAGAAGTTGCCATGATGACAAAATATGGTGGGGGTACATCTGCAAATTTTGGAAATCTTAGACCAAGAGGATCTGCAATAAAGAAAAATGGTACTAGTTCTGGCGCAGTGCATTTTATGCAGGCGTTTGAGAATCTTATCCAAATTGTCAGCCAAGGTTCTACTCGTCGTGGCAATTTTGCTGCATACTTGCCTATTGATCACGCTGACATTATGGAATTCCTTCAGATAAGGACAGAAGGATTTCCAATTCAGGATCTTTCTTTTGGTGTCTCTGTACCAGATTACTGGATGGAGGAAATGATTGCAGGTAATCCGGAAAAAAGAAAAGTATGGGCCAAAGTTCTTGAAATGAGAGCTAATTTTGGATATCCATATATTGTTTTTATAGACAATGCCAACAACAATACAGTTGATTGTTACAAAGACAAGGGAATGAAGATTTCACATTCTAATTTATGTTCTGAAATTATGCTTGTCGATAATGAAGATGAATCATTTGTTTGTGATTTAAGTAGTATGAATATTTTACACTACGATGAATGGAAGGATACAGATGCTGTAGAGCTATTGGTATACTTGTTAGATGCCGTAATGACAGAGTTCATAGAAAAAGCCAAGCATATTAAATTTATGGAAAGGGCTGTAAAATTTGCTGAAAGGCATCGTGCCCTTGGTGTTGGCTGGCTTGGCTGGCACAGTTACTTACAAAGCAAAATGATTGCATGGGAGAGCATGGAAGCCAAGTTCCATAATACTCAAATTGCAAAGAATATTAAGGAAGCTGCATATAAAGCTAGTGCAAAGCTGGCAGAAGAATATGGTGAGCCAGATGTCTGTAAAGGTTATGGGAGAAGAAATACTACTCTTCTTGCTATAGCCCCAACAAAATCATCTGCTTTTATTTTGGGCCAAGTGTCTGAGGGCATCGAACCCCATA